>Ga0182024_10002307_pt1 | contig 47690 bp, 38 predicted proteins | sample P32metaG_FD_120480 | JGI IMG/M metagenome (GOLD analysis project Ga0182024, IMG submission 120480) | Permafrost microbial communities from Stordalen Mire, Sweden - P3-2 metaG (Illumina Assembly) | ecosystem: Environmental > Terrestrial > Soil > Wetlands > Permafrost | place: Sweden: Stordalen... | reverse complement strand
GTTTAAGCCGGTCAGGATGCAGGTCAACAAGCCCGGTGTCGAATTGCATGAGAGAGTTTTCCCGGCCGCCGTGGCTGCCGGGCCCGCAGTCGCCCCGATAGCCGAGATCTGACTCAAGGCATATACAAGAGTCCATTGCAAGCCAGCCGGGGCGGTACCACCCCCACCCAAAGACAGAGCCAGACTTCCTGGGCCGCCTGTTCCCGACGACAGGCTCAGGAAGGAACCTTGCGCGAACGCAGACGCACAAGGGAAAAAGAGACCGCAGGCGACTGCGCACCAAACACACAAGTTGCACATTCGAGCGGTAGACATCATGGGTCATTTTGGCACAACGCCGCATTCTTTCGGCTTCCCGATCCGAAGACAAAGTGCTAGTACCGGATCTGCTCCTTCGCTCATCGCATCCTGCCGCAATTCTCGCGGTTTCGGACCTGCCGGCGGGAGCGTCTTTTGACGCTGCTTCCGGAGTTTTCCAGTGGGTGCCTGACGTGGCATCCCAAGACACCCACCGCGTCGTTTTCACGCAGATCGGTCCCGCTGGTGCTGCGGCCACTGCGAGCTCCACCATTGAAGTGGATTCGGGAACACCTGTTGTTACACGCGTGGTAAATGCAGCGAGTCGTTCCGAGGCGGCTGCGTGCAGTCCCGGGGCGATTGCCAGTTTGAGGGCAGATGGTTGATCGACGGCCCGGCTGCATCGGATCCGACCGGTCCCTACAGAACTCTCCGGTACCGCAGTCAGAATCAACGGAATAGAGGTGCCAATCCTTTCGGTGTCGATCTCCCGGGTCGACTTCCTGTGTCTTGCAGCCGTGTCGGCCAGCACACTGGAGATCGCATTACGGACTTCAACTGGTGTCGCCCTACCGATCCAAACTGTGTCCCCGGAATCCACACTACTTACAACGTCCAGTTAGTCCTTTCTGTTATCGGAAGGATCTTTCCGGTGCTTTGGTTTCCTGGGGTGGGCAATCTGATCTGGATAATCGCGATCCCTGACCTCGCGGGTATCTATCATGTTTCTGTGCGTTTGGCCTGCCGGGCTTGCGGATAGAGATATGTCGATCTCCTTGAGGATAAAAATGCTGGATGGGTCCGTGGTTACGAGCAACGACGTCTGGGTAACCGAAACGCTCCAAAAGCAATAGTTCCTGTGAGTTTGGGGGAGTGCCGATTGTTTGTCTCGAGTGGCCGTCGCCGAGTAAACATACCACTAAGCTGCATGCTAACGATTTGCCCCACACCACACGTGAATTGCCTGATTCGACGGCCCTCCCGGGGCGAATTCGGGCCCAGGGTTCACGGTTCGTGATCGGCACCTCCCTACCTGGTCGATTGAGCTTCGCTGTACAATCGCCTCGTCCAGCTCGTCGCCACAGCGGCAGTCTCGGAACCGACGCAGCTTCCGATGACTCTCTGCCATCGCAGGCCAGTAGTACCGCGCGTGCACGGGCCTGATACCGGTCTTCACGAACCGTTACTCAAACTGGGATGGCGGTTGCCGATTTTCCGCGGAAACATGAGGCGATACCAGGGGACCTCCACATTCGACTCAAGGCCTTTTGGCGCCAAGAAGCATAATTTGTTGCTCTGACGATTGTTGCGGCCCGTTAATCCAGGCCTCCTTTTGTACCAGGCGCGGTTTCTGATCTGTGAAAGGTACGGCGCTGTTCAATGCCGACGGACTAAGAATCCGCATTCTTTCTATGGAATTTTGTTGTCCTCCTGCCGATAGAACGATTGTGGGCGTCAAGCTAACCGACGGTTGTCCTCTTTTAACGGAGCCGCAGCCTTCCAAGCCCCTGTTAGACGGGCCTAATTGGGCGGTGTCGGGCGTGTCGACTCATTGCCGCACTGTGGAGCCTTCGACGGACTCGTGCTTCTCGATACTCTTCCATGCCCAGCCAGCCACACCCTTTCAGGACCCAGCCCGATGTTCCGACTTATTGATAGAGCAACAATCCGCTCCGAACGATATCAGCCCAAATGTTATCGGACGACGATCTTGAAAAGCCTATTGATCTCCCGAACCATGAAAGTGTGCGCGTTGCTACCCGCTGTCGACCATGCTGACGCTGAAGGATGCCTAATTGTGGCATGAAGAAATGCAACAAGGAAACCGCCACAAGGGTGGCTCATCTCTGATGATTCTAAACCAGATGCGCCGCTGGGGTAGGTGGATAGTAGTCGCATTAGCCACATTTCATCCGGGTGAAAGTCTTCGGGCTCAGACTGCCAACCTAACCCTGTCTTCTGCAGGAAGTAGCCCCGGAGGTACCGTTGTTCTTAGCCTCTCTCTATCAGCCGCGGGCACATCGCCCGCCGGTTTAGAGTGGACGCTCGCTTATCCTCCGAGCCAGATCTCGGCGATTACAGCAGGCGCCGGACCCGCAGCGACGGCCGCTGGCAAAGCCATATACTGCGCTTCGACATCTGGTTTATTCACGTGTCTCCTGGCGGGATTAAACACCAACGCGGTGGCCTCGGGAGTCGTAGCCAACGTTCAACTGACGCTCGCGGCTAATGCTGCGACAACTGCGATAACGATAAACAATCCGATCGGCGTTGACGCAACAGGCAGTGGACTACCCGTTTCAGTTGGGGCGGGCGCAATCGTCACCGTCCCAACCATTTCGTCTGTCACATGTAATCCTGTAAGCCTGAACCCAAGTGCCACCGCGAGTTGTGCGGTGACCCTGAACACCCCTGCCCCTGCGGGTGGCTCGTTCGTGACGATCGCCAGCAACAACACTTCGCTGACTGTGCCGCCTTCAGTGACTGTAACCGCCGGAGCCACCAGCGCTACCTTCAACGCCACGGCAGGGGCCAGCATCGCGAGCAGCCAGAGCGCGACCATCACCGCGACCCTCGGCGGTTCCCGAACCACCACGATTAGTCTCAACGCAGCCAGTGGAGGTGGCAGTGGAGGAGGAGGAGGAGGAGGAGGAGGTGGTGGTGGTGGCGGTGGCGGCAGCGTCGGCACCCTGACGGCTTCTCCGGAGAGCATCACGCTCAATGTTGCAGCGGGTGTTCCCGGTACCCAGACAGTGACCTTGACCTACTCGAACTCTCTTTTGGGTGCGCCGGCGTTTCAGACCGTCGTCACTACCAACGACCCACTCGGAAGCACGCCATGGTTGACCGTAACCCCCAGTTCGGGAACCATGACGCAAACCCCGGGAAGCACCATTCCGCATATATCTACAGCAACCCTGACGATCACAGCAAACCCGACAAACCTTTCGACGGGGTCCACCCACACCGGCACAATTACCTACATCGCGGCCCAGGTTTCCTCGGATACGACCTCCGTAACCATGAACGTCACCGACCCCGCGAATCTCACTGTTAGTCCGGCATCCCTCGGTTTCAGCTCCACGCAGGGGACGTCGAACCCGCCGCCGGCGCAGAGAATCTCGGTCTTCAGCAATCCGTCGGGACAGCCGGTCACCGCCAAAGCCGTTCTGAACAACGGCGAAAGCTGGCTGACGGTAAGCGGCGGCGGCACAACCCCGGCTTCGATAACGGCTTCCGTGAACCCGAATCTGGCTCCCGGCACATACTCCGCCGCAGTCGCCATCTCTTCGGCCGCCAACACTGTGAACGTCCCGGTCAGTTACACCGTCGTCGATCTTCCACCGCAGCTTTCAGTTTCACCGCTCACCGAGAGCTTGAATCTAACCCAGGGAACTTCTTCCGCCTCGGGCCAGGTGACCGTATCGAACACCGGTGGCGGAACGCTCCAGTTCAGCGCACAAGCGACCACCAACCAGGGAACCTGGCTCACGGTGGCCGGCAGTGGTTCCGGCAGCGCCACGCCATCCACGCCAGCCTCGCTCAGCTTTACCGCCGATCCAGCGGGGCTCACCCCCGGTCTCTACACGGGCCAGATTACGGTGCAGGACGCGAACTCGACCGCGCAGGCCGTCATAGACGTAACGATGGCCGTGACACAAGCGACCCAATCGATCACGCTCTCTCAGTCGGGACTCACGTTTTCGGCCGTCGCCGGCGGACAGCCGCCGCCTTCGCAGCCGTTCACCATTTCGAGCCAGGGTACCGGCTCGCTGAGCTGGACCGCACAGCCGCAGACGATATCGAATCCCGGGACAGCCACGCAAAATTGGCTCAACATAACACCGACCGCCGGGTCGTCGATCGCAGGCCAGGCCGGAACCCCTGTCCAGGTTTCCGTCAATCCCGCGGGATTGACCGCCGGCCAATACTACGGTTCGGTCGACATCTCCGCGCCGAACGCCGTCAACAATCCCCAAAGCGTGACGGTCCTGCTTAACGTGACGCCAGCTGGTCAGACCGGCGGCAATGCAGGAGTCTCGACCGGCGGCCTTATCTTTTCCGGCCCCGCCGGCAGCACAACGCCTCAACAGCAGCAGGTCAGCCTGCTCAATTCGTCCGGCGCCACGATTCACTACTCCACTACCGTTTTCACATCGAGCGGCGCGGGCTGGCTCAGCGCATCCCCCGCCAGCGGACCGGTGCCCCCCGGCAGCGCGTCGATCTCGATAGCAGCGGACCTCTCAGCCCTGCCTCCGGGGGTGCAGATCGGAACCGTGCGCGTTGGCTTCGATAATGGCAGCGTCAGTGTGATACAGGTCGCGGCGATCGCCGCCAGCGGGACATCCGGATCGGGTACGACATCCGGATCGGGCGTGGCCGACAGTCCGGTTAGCACGCACGCATTGACGACATCTTCCGCCTGTTCGGGGGGCAAGCCCGGATATCTGGTTCCCATATTCCGCCAGCCGCCCTCGCAGTCAGTCCTGCAGGTTGCCGTAGCACAGCGGGTCCAGTTGCAGATACTGGACGACTGTGGAAGTCCGTTGGCGGCGCAGAACGGCGGCGGAGCACAGGTATCGTTTGGCGATCGGGACGCTCCGATTAATCTGACCGATGTAGGCGGGGGTATTTGGGAAGGAACCTGGACCCCCGTCAATGCGGCCGCGCCAGCCACACTTCAGGCAGTGGCTTCGGAGCAAAGCCCAGGACTCAGTTCAATCGCGGCGGGAACTAGCGTCACCGTGCAACCGGCTTCACCCAATGCAGCCGGACAGCCCCTCGGAGTGGTGAATGCGGCCAGCAGCGCGCAGGCCACGCCCCAGATCGTTACGCCTGGCGGTTATGTCGCCATATACGGAACGAGCCTCGCGTCCAACGAAGCGCCGCTGGCAACCACCATTCCGCTACCAGGCACGCTGGACGGCACGCAGTTGTTCCTCGGGGGCAAACCGCTCCCGTTGCTCTATGCCGGTTCCGGCCAGGTGAACGCGTTGATACCGCAAAATCTGAATCCAAACACTTCGTACCAGTTGGTGATACAACGCGGGTCTACCCTGTCGGTGCCGGCGTTCCTTACTGTCGCTGAATACCAGCCGGGTATTTACACGCTGGATCTCTCGGGCTCGGGCCAGGGAATCGCTGAGATCGCGGGCACGACGCTTCTTGCGGCGCCCGCCGGCAACGGGTCCAGACCAGTGCAGCGCGGATCGGAATATCTGGCAATCTTCGCGACTGGCCTGGGACCAGTGATCGGAAGCAACGGGGAAGCGCCGCCGGCAGATGGCGCCGCCGCTCCCCTCACCACGATCTACCAGACAACCGCGGCGGTAACGGCCACGATTGGTGGTGTCGATGCTCCGGTGTTGTTCTCCGGCCTCACGCCGTCGCTGGTCGGGCTGTACCAGGTTAACGTTCAGGTCCCAGCCGCAGTGCCCGTCGGGGATGCGGTACCACTGGTGCTCACCGTGATCGACCCGGTGACGGGCCAGAGCGTTCAGTCGAATACAGTCACACTCGCGATCCAGTAGGCTTTCCATCGTAGCCGGCGAAGCCTTCTGAGACTCGCGGAGTACCCCAACCCGAACCACACGGGCCGCGCGCCGCGCTCGCTCAATACCAATCTCGGATTCGCAAATTGACACAGTACATACAGTACCAGTACGCCGGGCGTATTAATTTGTGCTGAAAGCGTTCACAATCGGACTTAACGGAGATTCTCCGAAGAATTTACGCCACCAGAACATCAGGAGCATTCGCTATGTCGATCACAACCAGAACCATTACAAGAGCATTCCAGTGGAGGCGGGTGATTATCGTGGCATTGTGCATAAGCCTGCAGTGCATTCTGGCATCGGCGCAAACTTCAAATCCTAATATATTGATTGTGCCGTTTGGAGTATGGCAAGTCTGTGAAAGCCCCTGGGGCGCGCAGACCACCGGTTGCAGTGGCTTTACGCCAGGCAGTGAACAATTCCTTCTTCTGATAAAACCTACGCGACCCGAAACGACGGAATATCTTTACACAATCGTCGCTACCATGTTGGACGGTAGTACGCGGGCTGTCAGCGGCCAATTGAAACGAAAGGACAACAATGCTGGCTACACCTCCACTGCCCTCTATTTCGGTGGGGTTGCCGTTTCGTTCAGTACTACAGTCGAAGAAGCCACCATCTCAGCGACACAAACCGGAACTGGAACCTTTCAACCTTGAAGCACAACTGCGCCAATCGCCGTGAAGAATTTCACGGCAGGAAGGCACTGACGAAGGTGTCACTTCCCGACGTTCTTTCATCGATCTTATAGACACATGAAGCATGAAGGCTTTACTCTGTGGCTCACTGGCATGTCCGGTGCGGGCAAGAGCACACTCTCCGAGCACTTGATGACGCGCTTCCGCGAGGGCGGTGCCCGGGCGGAACTGCTTGATGGCGACGAGGTGCGCGCGGCTCTCTCCCCGAATCTGGCTTCAGCCATGCAGACCGCGACACGCACGTTCGCCGACTTGGCTTCATCAGCCAGTTGCTTACGCGCAATGGCGTTATTTCGGTGGTTGCGGCAATATCGCCCTACCGCGAAACAAGGGACGAGGTGAAGCGCGGTATCCCGCGATTTCTTGAAGTCTTCGTCGATTGCCCGATCGATGTCCTGACTTCGCGGGACGTCAAAGGTCTGTATAAGCGTGCTCTTGCGGGCGAATTGAAGAATTTCACCGGAATCTCGGACCCTTACGAGGTACCGGTTCAGCCCGACATCGTGATCCGCTCAGACCTCGAATCTATCGAGGAAAGCCTCGAAAAGATATGGCGCGAGTTGGTGCAGAAGGGGATCATCTGCGAATGATCGATTTCCACAGCCACAACCGAACGCTCGCATGGCACGTTAACTCCAGGAATTGGATAATCAAAGCCGCTCGCCATTAGCAGGCTGCTGACATTCCCCGGATTTCAAAGCAAGCAGGTGACCTGAAGAATGTTATGGATGTCTTGGTGTCATGAGCGGAGAAGACATCCAACCACACGATCTGTTCAGCTTCGGCTCACTGGAAGAGGGGTACCGGCGGACCGTTCGCTGCGACCGATTCGAGCAATGGTGGACGAAGTCGCTGGACGGTCGGTTTGAAGAGATTTATGGCGAAGAGGGTCGCAGGTCGATCCCGCCGCTGCAGATTCTCTATCCAGTGCGCAGCGAACGCATCTTGAGCGGCCAACCCAAGCGCACGGTAAAATGCGGAAACACCTTCCATGACTTATACACAGCCGCTATTGCTCGTATTCCTGGTCATCGCGACGATTGGGCTGTGGCGGATTCCGCGCTCCAGAGGAAGACGGCTCGCAATCGCGGGTGTCGCTGGGACCTTCCTAACGTCTTGGCCGCCTGCAGACTGGTTGTTTTCACGGCTGATCGAGGGCCAATATCCGGTGCGTCCGTTCCAACCGGCATCACAGCTGCAGGCCATTGTGGTGTTAGGGGAGTCGGTACAGCCTCCGTTATTCGAAGAGCCGTTTCCACTGGCGGGGAGTAACACGTACCGCCGCTGTGAATATGCTGCCTGGATTTATCGGCGTTACGGACCATTGCCTGTTCTGGTCTCTGGTGGTCGGGTTTCTCAGAGAGACCCGACCGTCTCCGCCGTCATGCGTGAGTTGCTGCGCAGAAATGGCGTACCGGAGGGCATGATCTGGACCGAGGATCGGTCCCGTTCGACACACGAAAACGCCGTCTACAGCACCATGATTCTACGCGAACATGCAGTGTCGCGCGTGGCTTTGGTTGTGGACGCGAACAGCATGCCAAGAGCGGCCGCGTGTTTTCGCAAGCTGCGAGTCGATATTATGCCGGCGCCTTGCAATTTCCGCACATTGAATTTCCAGGCATTACTGCAGTGGCAGGACGAGTTATTGCCAAGCTGGAGAGCCGTTCGGCGAAACGAGGATACACTGCACGAAATTCTTGGCCTCGTCTGGTATCGTTTTCGAGGCTGGATTTAAGGTGATGAGCTCTACGGTGGGCTGCCTAAGAGATTATTCAGTTCCACGATGCGCGGGATTGTAGCATTCTCGCCTGGCGGTTCCCCCCCGATCGGCTCGTGTACCGTACTCCGGCTCATGGCCTTCTTTTCTGGCTCTCCAAGCGAGAATATGTAGAATGGGTCATCCTACGCGCGGCTTTGTGGAGAGCGATGAATTCAGTTTTGAGAGCGGCCATTCTTTGGGCTTTCAGGAGCAGGTAACGAAGATCCTTGTAGCCGCGACCCCGGCGTAACAGCGCCTTGATGTTGCCGTTGACCGCCTCGACGACCTCGAAGGGAACCTTGATGCGGCAGTAATTCGGGAGTCCTTACAGGTGCCGGAACAGCATGTCGGTGAGTTGATTGAATGGCGCCAGCCGTTGCCACCGGAGCTGACTGATCCCACCCGTTCAGGTACCGCAGGGCAGCCCCTTCATAGGTGTACGTCAAAGCCGGTCCAGGCTTTCCTTCAGCAGGTAGGCTTTCATCACGCGCCGGTTGATCCGGAACAGTTCACTGTGGCGCCCAGTTCAGAATGCTGGTGATGAACGGCTCCCACATATCCACGCACGCCGCCTCGATCCGGCTTCGGCACAGCGGGCTCAGTTCGGTCCGGAAGAACCCGTCCAGCGTTTCCTGCTTCCGCTCCCGGCCAAACCATAGCGGCTCTCCCGTCTCCAGATCGCTCACCACCCGTAAGGAACTTCTGCGACTGGCCCAAATAGATCTCATCGACGCCCATCTGCTTGAGCACGGGTTTCTTCCGGCTCCGTGCCCAACGCTCCAGATGGCGCTTGTCAATGGACCTTACCGTTGCCGCCTGGCCAAACTGGCGTGCCAGCCGAGCCGCAGCCGATTCGCAAGCAATTCCCACCGCGTCTTCAAAGTCCTTGCTGAGCGGCGCTTTGCTCGGCAGTTGCGGAACGTTCTCCCGATAAAACTCAACCACCACGATGGTCTGGTAATTGCGCCACCCAAGTCCCGAACCTCGCGTTGCCTCTAACCTCTTCGATCTTCGTGCATCGACCGCCGCACCCGGAGCAAATCAGAACTTTGTTGCCCTATTTCCGCCGCACCCAAAGCGTCAGCGCGCGTCTTCTCGTCGATCTCATGCCGGTATACCCGGTATCCCGGCCAGTCCAGAATCGTTGTAAATTCCCTTTGCGTCAAACGTGCGAGTTTAAACTCACGCGTTCACATTTCTGCACAGAGCCTCTTTTCGGTTCGCGTTTGCCCTGCTCACAGTTTCCTTATTTTTGATGTCTGAAGGCGAGGGAACCACCGACATTCAATTCGACTTGAGAATGGGATGCGTTCCTGCTTCAAATGATCGTCGGCGATCCGGAATGAGAGATGGGAGGAAGCGGTTCGGCTGTTCACCCGAGAGCGGTCTTAGAGGCGCCAAAGGCGATGCTGAGGGAGTGTGCGATACCCGCCGAATCGCGAACGACTGTAGTTCCCGGAGCCAGATATTCGCAGGGGCGGTGCTCTGACGGTCATAGAGCAACAGCCTGCCGCGTCCATCCACTTTGATCCTTGTCGCAGCTATGACACGGAGATCAGTATCTCCGCGCAGCTTGAGTTCCATGACCAGCTTCCGCTTTTCCATTGTTGCTCCCCACCACCCATCTCCGGGAACAGACCGGATGGCGAAAAGTCAGTCTATGGCCCGGCGTGCGCGTCGGCAATGCTGAAAATGGTTATCAAACCGTATGTACCGTATATCTACCGTACTTGGATCAACGAGGTAGCGTATTCCCGAGAATCGGTTCGGCGTTAAGTACCGGAATTGGCATGCGGCCCGGCGCTAACCCTGCGCCAGCTAGCTAGGCCCGGAGCTCTTTCGATTTCTGTCCGAACTGGTGCGCTACCGGCCTCCTTTTGTAAGGAAGTGGCGAATGACGAGGATCGGGCCGTTGCGGATCAGCTTCCTCCTCCAGCCAAGAAAGCAGGGATAATCGCATGGCTGTAGAACCTTTGCGCGCCGAGCAGGTGACCGCCTTGCCCGCACGCCTTGTCGGCAGCCGCAGATGCGCTGCCCGACTGGATGTCGCGCAGAGTCACCGTCACTGCGGGCGGTACGGTCATATCACACTGTAGTGCGGTGGGCACGTTCGCGGAAAGACGAATCGAGAAGAATCACGAACGACCCGGAGTCCTTCCGGATCGCGAGCCGCATACGCGCCGAGGGAGCACTCAAGCCCGTTTTAAGGAGTAAGCGAGGTGAGATCCGCCAAAAACTACTCATCGTTCCTCTCCGATCCCCCGCTCGAACCCAGCAGGCAGAAGCGTTGGGCCGAGTATTTTGACCTTTCAATTGCGCTTCCCGTTATTCCCTTTGCAATACTGCCGATCACAGTGCCTCGGCGTTAGCCGCTCCCGCTTACCGGCTTTGCTCTCTGACCAAGCTGGGGTCCGACTGTAAAGCCAAGGCAACCATTTTCCGGCCCAGGTCATGCTCCCCCGATTTCAAGTAGGCCATTCCCAAATGAAATTGGCGGCGGGGGCTTGCCGCCTTGGAAGCTGCTACTTTCAAGTGCTCGACCGCCGTGCCGTACATTCCCTTTCGGTAGTAAATCCAGCCGAGGGTGTCCTGCACGGCGGGGTTGTCCGGCGCCACCTCCACAACCTGTTGCGCCAGTTTTAATGCCTCGTCGGGATTCTCGATGGTGAGATGGTTCGCGAGATTATTCAATGCATACACATTGTTCCCATCCAGCCCAAGAACCTCCCGGTAATAAGAAATGGCCGCGGCGGGACTGCCCGCGGCGTCTTCGACTGTGGCCAGGAGAAGCAGCGCTTTGACATTTTTCCGGTCGGCGTTGACGAGGTCCAGCAGCCTCCTTCGGGCGGCTCCGATTTGATTCTCTTTCAGATCGAGTTCCGCCAGCGAGAGTCCGGCGTTGGGAAACGTCGGGTTGGACGCGATTACGGATTCAAACGCCTTGCGCGCCTCCGCATTTTTACCCAGGCTCTGGTCCCATTGCCCCAGGAGATATTGCAGGGGCGCGGACTTGGGGCGAGCCGCCACGACCCCGGCCAGCCATTCACTGGCCTTGTCATTTTGTTTTTGCGCCGCGTAGGTGTCCACCACTATGTGCGCGGCCCGAGCATTCTCAGGATCCTTTTTCAGGACTTCCCCGGCGGCGGCGCGTGCCGATGCGTAGTTTCCTTCCTTCATTTTCAGCACGGCATCCTGCAACACCAACTCCGGGAAGGGGCCGTAATGCAATTCCTGATCCAGAGCCGGCCTCACTTCCTTGGCCCGACCGAGAAAAAGGAGAGCCCAGTTCCGCTCGATGACCAGCGCCAAGGTCTGTTTTTGGGGTGCCGGCGCCTGGCCGATGACACTCAAAGCGGCCTCATTCTCTTCCCCCGTCAGCAGACTTTGGATCAGCCACAAGCGCGCGGGCAGCAGGCTTGGATTGAGGCGCAACGCTTCAGTCAGTTCCTCCCTTTCGCTTCGCGCCCGGCCCTCGATTTTGTATACCGACGCCAACGCAAAATGCGCCGGAGCGGATCCCGGGGTGAAACGGATGACTTGTTTCAAGTCGGCTCCGGCTTCCTCCACTTTGCCTGATTGCAGATAACGGACGCTGCGCTGCAACAATGCATCCGTGTCTTTCGGGTTTTTCTTCAGTGACCGTGCCAACAGGTCGTCCGCCGCCTGGATTCTGTTCATTCGCAGGTAAGCCGAGATCAAGTTGCTGCGTGCCTGACGGTCGTCGGGTGCGGCCTTCGCCAATGTTTCGAACTCAGCGAGGGCGGCGTCCCGCTGGCCTGTTTCGAAGAGGAATCTCGCGTGGAGAGGCTTATATGCGGGGTCCGGCAGGGCCGCCAGCTTGCGCAAGGTTTCCTCAGCTTCACTCATTCGCCCGGACGACCTTTGTATGGCTGCCATGCTCAAGAGGGCGGCCGCATTCCTGGGATCCAACTGCAAGGCCCTCCGCAGCTCTGTTTCCGCCAGATTCGGACTGCGGGTCAGCAGATACAACTCGCCCAATGCTACCGCGGCCGCGGCCGATCGAGGCGATTCGCGTATCGCATTTTTCAGCACTTCCACCGCGCCTTTTAAATCGTTCCGGCTGAGCCTGATACGGGACAAGGCTACAGATGACGTGAGATTGGATGGAAATTTTTCCAGCGACTGCTGCAGCAGAAGCTCGGCGTGCTCCGGCTTGCCAAGGCTCCATTCGGAAATCGCCAGCCGGTCGGCAATATCGGTATTATCGGGCGATGATTCCAAAAGAGCCTGGAGCTGGTTCGCAGCTTGCTGGACGAGGTCATGGTTTTGACTACTGAGCATCAATTCCGCCAGCTTGAGTTGGGCCGGACCGTGGTGGGGGTTGAGCTCCACCGCTTTTTTCAGTGCTGAAAAGGCATCGCCCATGCGGCCGGAGTTCAGGTAAGCGAGGCCGAGCCGGTAGCGCGGCTCGGCGTCCGTTGGCATGGCCTGCGCGGCGCTCCTGAATTCCAGAGCCGCGCGAGCGTAATCTTTGTGTGCTGCCAAATTCAGGCCGCGTTTCAAATAAGCAGCCTCCCTGCTCTGGGGAGACCGATCGCAGCCAATGCCTAAAACCAATGCGATCACACCGCTGGCACGCAATAATTTTCGACGACAAATTCGCATAGAAACCCGATCTTAGCCTTAAATATGGAGCCGCTCCAATGGTTATCCGACCGCCAAGTACTGGGTGTGGTACTGAGGTTCCGTGCGTGGCCGGCCCGGACTTAACTTAATCGGTGAAGCGCTTGGAAGAATGCTCTAGGAGCTTTGGATTTGACGGTCCTCTTAGGCTTGGCGGCCCCGCGGACACTCTTAGATTATCCTTTCGGTTATCGCCGGTTCAGCGACGTTGACCGAATACTTCCTAACATTCGGGATCAGTTGCAGAAACCACTGTTGGCCCGATCGGGCTGACGATCGATTTTCTTGCTGCGTTTTTAGGTTATCGGTGCGCCGACCAGCTACGATGGCAGCGACGCGAATGAAGAGTCTCTCTATTTCGGTATTAGTTCCTTCCAAAGCCTCCCAGTGCCGTCCTGCCGGCTACGCCCCGTGTACGGCGCGGATCAGGACTTTTGTCCCAGGGGTTGGCAAATCGCTCCGATTTTCTTCTAGTCAATCCGTTCTAGATGTACTGTTACTGTGTATCGCTCTACTTCGGGTTAAGCAGCGCGGAGCTGACCTGTGCCACTACTAACGATTGCGTCTTCCCGCGCCTGTAAAAGGCAGTAGACACAGCAGATTGGAAACATCCGGGTAGGAAATCCCGCGAGAACAGACAAGAGTGCATTCAGGTTCGGGCGTCGGGCGTACTGGAGGCCGTTCCAGTACCAGGGTACTATGATTTCTTCGTTTTGGCCCAACCCTTGCTTGGCTTTAGCGTCAAGTCGAAAAAGGAAACCCAAATTGAAAACTGCTATTCTTGCTGCCTTCATTATTCTGATATCGGGATCCGGCGGTCTCTTCGCGGACAATCTGGATTGGGGCGGTACGTATATCGCCGACTGGGAAGGCTTCGGAACAAGCCCGTATACGGCGACGGATACCAGCGTGAATCCAAACCAGGGGATACAGCTTTTCTGTCTGGACTTTAATGACGAAATAGCTCCTCCCGACAGTTGGACCGCGAACATCTATTCGCTGAACAGCAACAATGTTGCCAACGCAGCTCAGTATGGGGGCAACTACAATAACCTGATCACCGCAGCTGGCGGGAACGCCGGGGAAATGGTGGGAACTCCGGCTTTTACGGGCACCTCGGACGGGTCCTATTCGGTTACCATGAGCAGCACACTCTATCAGCGCTACCTTGAAGCGGCGTGGCTGTTTACGAATATCCAGTCGGCTCTATCGGCCGAAGGCAACAGCAGCTTTAGCGCCCTGGTGGATCAGGTTGCCGCGTGGGATTTGTTCGTCAATTCGTCCAATATAAGCGCACTCCAATCTGACATTGACGGCACCACGGCGGGGCCGTCGTCCTACAATAATTATCTGGCGCTGAATGGGGGCGGGACCTACACAACCAACGGCTCGGCTCCCACCACATCCTCCAGTGCCAGTGTGACGTTCGAGCAGGCGGTGATCGTAGCTCTGAATGCCGCTCAGAACGCCGTTGTTAACTTGGACTTTGGCCCGGGTTCGAACGACTTCGGATCCTGGAGTCTGGTTACGGGAGCACCATCGTATGTGGTCGGCACGGAAGGAAGGCCTGTCCAGGAGTTCCTCACTCCGAACGGGGTGCCGGACTTTTCGCCGACGCCGGAACCACAAAGCGTAGTTCTGCTCGGGACTGTTATTTTCGGAATCTGCTGGGCGATGCGGCGCCGCTTCAGAAGCGCGAATGAGATGTCCGAGAGGGCCTGAAGGTTCGCCAGACTCACTGGTGCGAAACCTGCAAGCCGCGGAGTCCCTCCAAGCGGGTACACTGATGGCAAATTAACCATCAAGAGAACGACGGTCTGGGTGGGATTTGGAGGACAGCTTCGCGGGGAGAACAATTGGGTTTTGTGCCCACTGATTAGTGCTGTGCTCCTGCATGAGCTTCGTCGCGCTTTCGGTGGGGTTTGTTCCACCGGATAGTTGCGAAACGAGAAAGTTTATCCTCAATTCCCCGGATTCGGGAGGTGAAGTGCTCAAACATATTCACAGAGTCTTTTGTTTCAGTGGTTTAATCATGGCCTAATAAATGCTTTAGCGACGAACAGTGTCCGACAAGCACGAGGACGATTTTTAGGAGGGCAAATAGTGAGACGGCCAAAACTAATAGTACTGGCGATGGGAATGTTTTTGGGTTTGGGTGTGTCAGCGTACGCCACGAGCGTACCCGTGACTTTCAGTTTCGATACGACGACGATAAACGGTCATCTGATTGCGGGACTGACGGCCGGAGCAACCTATTCGCAGATTCAGAATTACATGAACGCGGTGCTCTCGGCGTCCGAAGGATTCAATGGAACCGCCGCCACCTGCGGCAGCCTTTGCGTCACGGTGGTGGCAACGGGGAATAGTGGCGCGGTAGCAGACCAAGCCTACAATGGCGAAGGCCATGTCGTTGGGCCTGGAGGCGCATCGCGCACTCTTGGCAATACCGATGGCGCCACCAGTAACTCGAGTACGACCCCGACCACGGCTGACACATTCATTGCGAATACAGGTGACTGTGGCGGTGGTTGCACGAATAACGGTGCGAATCCTAATAACGTCACGAATCAGATCACTCTTCAGTTTTCGACTGGCGTGAGCGTTACCAGTTTCGATTACGAGATCTTTCCCTGCGCCGTAGGTGGCACTTGCACCTCGCCCCCCGGCCTGACCTTTGAGGCTGGCAATAACTCGAATGGTTCGGATGCGACGGTCGTCGCTCTCACTGGAGTCACTCCCAGCGCTTCCGGCAGCGACGGCAGTTCGATTTACTCTCCAGATAACCCACAAAGCAAGCACGTCGCCGAGAGCAGCAGTCAAGCCATTGGAGTATGGGCAGGCTCTACAGGCACCGACAAGGAATTCGACTTCGTGGATTGGCCAGCCACCATCGGCATCGACAACCTGACGATTTCCTATAATACTACTACGCCTGTTCCCGAACCAGCGGGCATCGCCCTGTTCGGCACGCTTGTTTTTCTCCTTACCAAAAAGCTGCGCAAAGTCTGACGTTCACCAGTAATTCGCTTGATTGACCGACCGGGGCGTCCTCTGACAAGGAACGCTCCGGTTTTTTGCCTGAGTGGTCATTTATGGTCTCCAACGTGCTCTCCCTTGCCCCGACAAAACCAGATGCAAATCCACCTTTGCGCTCGATCCATGCGACCGTTGCCGATTATTCTCGTGTGTGTCATTTTCTTAGCGGCCTGTAGCCGGGACCCCAGCGTCCGGAAGCAGAAGTTCTATAAAGCCGGGGTCGAGTACCTCAATAAGGGCGATACCAGGAAAGCGGCGATCCAGTTCAAGAACGCCCTGCAGATCGATCCCAAGTTCGCCGAAGCCGCCAATGTTTTGGCGGAAATCCAGTTTCGCCAAGGGAATTACAGCCAAGCCTATTCGCTCCTCCAGCAGGCCATCGCGGCCAAACCAGATTACATGCCGTCCCATCGAGGTCTGGCGCAAGTCTATCGGCGCGCCGGTAAACTCGACGATGCACAGAAAGAACTCCAGTTCATCCTGGACCATTCCCCGGACGATATCGATGCCCTGCTTAATCTCGGGGCGCTGCAGACGCGGCAGAAAAAGCTCACGGACGCCGAAGGCACGCTGAACCGGGTCTTGGAGCTTCAGCCCAATCACGTCGGCGCGCTGGTGGCGTTAGCGTCACTCAAGAAGGACGCCAATGATCTGCCTGTGGCGGAGCGTTACCTGAAATTGGCACTGGACAAGAATCCTCGATCCGTTCCGCTTCACCTGAACTTGATCAAGTTTTATATCGCAACGGGCCGGGCTGCCGAGGCAGAGCCACTATTTTCTCAAGCGCTCCGAATGAGCAATAACGACATCACAGTCCTGGCTGCTCAAGCAGGCTATTACGAAGGTCTGAAGAAGTACACGGAGGCGGAGGCGGTCGCGCGGAAAATCCAGGCTTCTCATGCGAACGATCCCAATTACTGGGGAGCTCTGGCGGATTTCTACGTCCGGATTGGCGACTGGGCCAGGGCGAAGAGCGAACTGGAGCGGGTCTATCAACAACACAAGGACGATCCGGGCACCCTCCATAAATTCATCGAGGTTCACCTGACGCTGAATGACCGGAGAGCGGCTGAAAGTTTGAACCAAATCCTGCTGAAGAAGAACCCACAGGACAGCTATGGCCACATGTTCAAGGGCCGGATGGATCTTGCGGACGGGAACGTCGGCGCTGCCATGCTGGAGCTCAACGAGACGGTGAAATATCAGCCTGATTTGGCCGCCGTGCACTACTGGTTGGCGCAGGCGCATATACAGAAAGGCGATCTCCAGCAAGCCAAACAAGAGCTGGCGACGGCTCTCCGGTACAATCCCAATTATCAGACGGCTCTCGTCAGCCTCACGAAGCTCGATGGCGCCACCGGTATGCTCGACAAGGCCTTGGCCGAGTCCAGGAGGTTAGCCGCGAACAGCCCCGGGGACGTCGATTCCCTGTTGCTGTATAGCCAGTCCCTGCTGAAAAAAGGCGACTACGCGACCGCGGAAAAGGTTCTGAAGGTATTGCTGGAACGAGCACCCGGTAACGCGGAAGCGCATCAACTCTCGGGTGTGCTTTATTTGGCCCATCAAAATCTAAGCGGGGCTCGGAAAGAGTTCAAGCAAGCTTGGGATTTGCAGCCTCAGTCGAAATCGCTTCTAGAAACGGTTGTTTTGGGCTATTTTGTCGCAAAGCAACCCGATGCGGCCGTTGACTTCCTGCAGGATGAGATTAAGAGCCGGCCCGGCGACGCTCTGCTTTATCGGGAACTGGGGAAGGTTTACCTATGGGAAAAGAAGCGTGAGGCAGCTGTTCCCGCCTTGCAGAAAGCTCTCAATCTGGCGCCGGCCGACCCCGACGCCACCATTTTGCTGGCAGACGCTTATGCCGCGGAAAAGAAATCGGATGAAGCCATTCGCCTGATCTCAGAAGCGAGGCGGCAGCACCCGAAGGACGCGGATCTGATGCTTCAAAGCGGTACGATCTTCGAGAAGCTCCAGCGGTGGGACGATGCACGGGGGGCCTATGAGCGCGCGCTGCAACTCGACGGTGACAACGCGCTGACGAAAAACAACCTTGCCTGGCTGCTTGCGGAACACGGCGGTAATATCGACTTGGCGTTGAAGCTGGCCCAACAAGCCAAGGAAAAATTGTATGACAGCCCGCAGGTAACAGACACGATTGGCTGGGTTTACTACAAGAAAGGCGTTTACAAGACGGCCCGCGATTATTTGAAGCAATCTGTCGACAAAGACCAGAAGAACGCCATCTTTCAGTACCAGCTGGGAATGGCGGAACGGAAGCTCGGAAATCAAGAAGAGGCGCGCCGAGATCTGCTCAATGCGGTCACTCTGGATCCGAAGGCCCCGGAGGCGGACTTGGCACGGGCGGCTCTCGCCCAGCAATAGCAAGGCGCTACAGTCCAAAATTCTGTGGTCAGAGTTTCTGGTGAAGAGTCGACCCGTTGTTTCCGGCGGCGGATCAAGCACTCGCGGCACGGGTCCTCAAAGGGAAAGCCTCGCTCAACAAAGGGAAAGCCTCGCTCAACGTTGAGAATTGAAAATCCGTCAAAAGTCGCTCAAGTTTCCCGCGCATTCCTGAAAGACCGGAGTAAGTGCGCCAACCGGAGATTCGGCTGTTAGTCAGGTGAGGCACGTCCGGATCGATTTCCCAAGGATGGAAGTAGCAACACGCCGGCTGCTGCTCCTGAAGATTGAGCCGCCGGAGCCCTGCCGCGGTGTAACGATAGGGGAGCAACCGCAAGTATCCTCCACCGGCCACAGGAGCGACTCTTCTTTTGTTCAGCCGCGTGGTTGCCATGGGAATCTCATAGATTGTCCCGGAGGGCGTGCGAATCGCGTGGGCGAAGCGGTTGAAGCCTTTGATCCCATACCGATCGTGAGCTATTGGATAGATGCTCGAATCACGGGTGAATCCGCACTCCACAAGAACTTCCAAAGCCCAGAAAGACCGGTCCGTGATCGAATAGCTTGGCGCACGATAGGCAGTGGGCCCGATCCCGCACGCATCTCCGATGGCGGCAACGGCCCTCTTTGTGTCCTCCCGAAAGCTGGCGGGGGTCATATCGTAAATCAACTGATGGGCATAGCTGTGGCACGCTATTTCGTGCCCGGCGTTCCGGATCTGACGCACCAAAGCCGGATGTCTTTCCGCTACCCAGCCCAGAACGAAAAACGTAGCCGAAACGGAATGACGTTCCAGAAGCGCGAGGACGTCCTGGGTCTGACGTTCCACCCTGGACGGCATCGCGCACCACTGGGCGGCGTCCGGAGGAATCCCCAGCTCGCTCGGATGAAAATATTCCTCGAGATCAACGCTTATCGTATTTATCATGAGAGGAGCTTGCCGCCAGCCGGGACCGAAGTCGCAAAAGAATCACTGTAGTCTCGTAAATAGCTGAAAATCCCGCCAACACCAGCGTATCCGTGATTCTTGCGTTGCCAAGCGCAGCCGCCCGCGCCGTGCCGAAACCAATGTTGTCCTTAATGCCAACGGTTAAGCCTGCACTCGTCAATTCGAGTTCGTCGGTGCTTCCAGCAAAGGTGTTCATGTGCTGCGCCGTACAGCAAATAGATCACCGAACCCGGCAAGTTCGGGAAAATTCTCAAATACAACGACTTCCAAGCGGCAGGCGCGAACATCGAATTGTCGAATCTCCCAAAGTTCGGGATTTGCGGCCAAGCCTCGGGACTGGGTGTGTCCTTCATTGGTGCGCTCTGATCGTCTGCCGCGGCTTTCAGTTCAGCGAGTGTCGGGCTCCGGTCATGTGGAATGAGGGGCCTTTGGCGAGGGCGCCGACTGTGCGCCATAACGCTCCGGCTCCCGGTCTTCGCTTCCTCGGTCTAAATCCCTCGACCAAAGGAACGCCACACGGCGGGGATAAGTTTGGCGGCAAATGCCAAGCCCTCCTGGTTTGCTCCGGGTGAATCGGGCAGGATAATTCGCACGATGGATCCGGCAGTTTGGCCGCTGACCAGGGTATCTCGGGCAAGGAAGAGTTTCCCAAGGTATTCGCTGGCGATTACCCGATTCCCGGATTGATACCAGTAGAACATGAGCTTCCTGGAGCCAAGATTTTCGATCCGATCCTGATTGATCTCGATCTCTTTTCCGTTGACCGTAACCAGGGCAGATCCTTGCTGCCAGATTTCCCAACCCGCACCCGGAAGACAATGCTGGGGGGAGTGCATGCTCTCGCCGGCACGCTGTTGCGCATAGAACGCGACGAAAAGCTCCAACGGCAGGTCCCCCTTGCGGTAAGTCCGGACGAGGTATGAGGTTGCGTCGAGAGCCTTCAAGGTTTCGGGCGGCAGCGTTTGTTCCCCGACTACCGACCACCCCAGAATATTGGAATCGATCTGCTCCAGCGGAAGAGCAAGCGGTTGCGAGATACGGCGGGCCGTCAGCCCGCCGGCGGCAAGCGTACCCATCAGGAGCGCCGTGGTTACGGCAAATCGGGGCGAGATTCGTCCACTCACGGCAGTGGCCTCGAATCCAGCAGGGCATGTAGCGCGCGCGCCGTCAGATAGAGAAGCCCCAAGCCTGCCACAAAGACCAGCCATCCGGAAAACGCATGGTAAAAACCCAAGGCAAATTCCCGATTGAAGTCAGCCAGGATGGCAGTTCCCGCAACCCGAATCACGTTGACGCCGATCGCCAACGGGACCGAGGCGACGATCAGTGCGATGCGCGCCACCCAACCGGAACAGAACAAATAGCCCAACAGCAGACTGCCCACGATCAGAGCGGATAGGGCGTTCAATCCGCTACAGGCCTCGGCGACCCCCAGCGTAGCGCCGGCCAATTGGATAACATTGCCATCGCGGAACACCGATACGCCCGCGCTCTGGGCGATTTGTGTAGCGCCCTCGGATGCCAGGAGCTGTAAGGGCCCGGCAAGAGAATTGTAGAGCATCACCGGTAAAGGGACCATGCTGGCCAGCAGCAGTAAAGGCAGAACCAGTCTCCGCAGCCGCCCGCGCCCCCAAAACGTCCAGATCAAGCCAGCCAGCAGGATGACGAAAGACATCCGAGTCAGGAAAAATTCGGATGCCAGTCGGCCGAGGAGGTAGGTGACGCAGGCGAGGGCAGTCAGGAAGAGACCGCGTTGATCGGGAGTCGCTGCACAACTGAGAATACGGCTGCGCTGTATCCAGGCGATATATAGCGCCAATGGGGGCAAGAGCATCCCCTGCGACCAGGCCGGTTCGATCCACCAATCGTGGGCCATGTCGGCTAATACGCTGACAAACAGCGCCGCTATCAAAGCTACAACGATCCCAACCTGCGCCGCCAGAATATAACTCCGCGGGCTATCCACTGCTGGATTGCGTTCGACCTGAGGGCTAGCCACCGAGTCCGTTGGCATTTAATCCTGCCAGATTAGCATGTCTGCCTCCATTGCCGAAGGCAAAGGGGGGCAAAGGGGGACTTCCCTCGAAAGCGAAAAACTTTCGCCTTATTTGCCAAAAAAACGCCATGGTTCGAGGACGTGGCTGAAGCCCCAACGATCCAGACAGCGGCGGTTCGGAGAAGAGGGAGAAGAGAAAGTTTCAGCTCCGGCGGCGATTTCTGTTTGGTCGGACGCCGTCTGAGTCTTGGCCGGAAAATTGCGTACTATAACGCTCTCATACCTCAAATATCACGACTTCAACTCCTATGTTTCGGATTTTCAACCAGTATGTATCCGCCAAGAGCCTCCTGCTGCTGATTCTGGAAAGCTTTCTAATGGTGCTGTGTCTGCTTTGTGCCGTTAAGGTACGGTTCTGGGGCAATCCGATCGAATTGGCTCAGTACGAAGTCTGGCCGGACTTTGAGGTGCAAATCGCGGTGGTGGTCTTGGTATGCCTGATCTGTTTTTACTTCAATGACCTCTACAATCTCAAAACGAGCGACAATCCGATGGAGCGCATCCTGCGGGTGGAGCAATCGTTGGGGGCCGCGAGTCTGCTGCTGGGCTTGTTCTACTTCCTGTTTCCGGGCATGCTGCTCTCGCGATATGTGTTCCTCATCGGGATGCTGCTGATCGGGACGTTCCTGGGATTCGGCAGAAGGGTGCTGGACAAAGTTTGGCAGTTGAGCGCGCCGGTGCAGCGGGTGGCGATCCTCGGCACGGGTCCATTGGCACTGGAACTCGCCCGCGAGCTGACTCGCCGGGGCGATCTAAGCATGCGGGTCGAAGGATTCCTGAGTACGGGCCCGTTGTCGATGGAAGGCGAAAAAATCTTTGGGTTTCCGGTGCTGGGGTCGACCGCCGATATGGAGGCAATTGCCAGCGACCGCTCTCTTTCCAGAATTATCGTTGCTTTGGAGGACCGCCGCGGAACGCTTCCCACCCGCGAACTGGTGACCCTGCGCGTGAAAGGGCTGCGGATAGACGATGCTCCAACCGCTCTTTCCGCCTTGACGGGACGCATTTCTCTGCACGCGGTAAAACCGAGCTGGTTTGTTTTCTCGGAAGGATTCCACCGGTCGACGTGGACTGAGGTGCTGAAGCGGTCGCTGGACCTGGCGGCTGGAATCGTGGGAATTGTGGTTGCGATGCCGCTTATGATCCTGGTGGCGATAGCCGTCCGTCTGGAGTCCAAGGGGGCGGTGATTTACCGGCAGGCGCGTGTCGGCCGGATGGACAAGTGCTTTGAAGTGCTGAAATTCCGATCCATGTGTATGGACGCCGAGAAGGCGAACGGCGCGCAATGGGCGAGCCAAAACGACCCGCGTGTAACCCGCATTGGCGCGTTCCTCCGGAAGTACCGGCTGGATGAGTTGCCGCAATTTTGGAATGTGATCCGAGGCGACATGAGTTTTGTGGGACCGCGGCCCGAACGGCCGCACTTCGTCGAGGGTCTGCGGAAGAGAGTTCCTTACTACGATGAGCGGCACTCGGTCCGGCCCGGGCTCACGGGTTGGGCGCAGGTAGAATACAGCTATGGTTCCAGCGTGGAGGATGCGTACAATAAATTGGAATACGACTTGTTTTATCTTAAGAACATGTCACTCACCTTCGACTTGGCGATCATCCTGAAAACCGTCAAGATTGTGGCTGGCGGGCACGGTGGTAGATGAATCACCCGAATCGCGGGTGGGTTTGCTTTGATCTTTCTACAAAAGGCGGAACGAGAATGAAGTTTGGCTTTTCCCCGAGAAAATGGGCACTCCTTTCGCTCGCTTGGGTGGCCTTGGTTTCTGCCGGTTGCTCCAAGTCGCCGCAGGCGAAGAGCGCCAAATACATCGACAGCGGTAAGGCATTGATGCAGAAGCATGACCCTGTACGAGCCATCCTGCAGTTCCGCAGCGCTGTTCAAGCGTCGCCGAAAAACGCTGAAGCCTACTATCAACTGGCGCTCGCTTTTCAGGCGCAACAGGATTATCGCAACGCCGTCGGGACCCTTCGCCAAGCAATTGCGCTGAATCCGAAGCACACTGCGGCGAAGCTCCGCCTAGCTCAATTGATGGCCAGCGTGACTGATCCCGGGGTTTTGAAAGATGCGCAACAGCGGCTGAAAGACCTGCTCGCAGGAGACCCCGACAATCCGGATACGCTCCACGCTCTGGCGCTTACGGAACTCAAGCTCGGCGAGGCGGCAGACGCCCTCCAGCATCTCGAACTGGCGCTCACGGATGCCAGTAAGTCGCAGGAACTTGGTGTAGCCCTTACGCTGGCGCGGGCGAAATTGCAACAGAAAGACGCAAAAGGAGCCGAAGACGTGCTCAAGAAAGCCGTCGAAGTATCTTCAACCCCAGCGGATGCGAGCGTGTACCTGGGTCAGTTCTATCTTTCCCAGAACAAATCCGGCGAGGCCGAGCAGCAATTCCAGCGGGCGCTCGCTATAGACCCGCGCCAAGGCATCGCGCTGTTCAGCTTGGCAAGGCTCCAATCCGCAACCGGTCGGCTACCGGAAGCTGAAAAGAGTTTCAGGAGACTGTCCAGTTTTCCTGGATTCAAGCCCGTGTACGCGATCTTTCTGTTTCAGGCCGGCAGAAAAGACGAAGCCATTCGCGAATTTGAACGCCTTGCGAAGACCGATCCGGAAGATCGACAGGCGCGGACGCGGCTGGTCACGGCGTACTGGAATCTGAATCGGACGCCAGAAGCGGAAAGGCTTTTGAATCAGGTGTTAAAAAAGCATCCCCGAGATCTGGATGCGCTCCTGCAACGGGGTGAGATGTATCTGAGCGCAGGGAAGTATTCGCAGGCGGAAATAGATCTGAACCAAGTCCTTCACTTGCAGCCTGCATCTCCCGAGATTCATTACATTCTGGCGAAGCTCAATCGAGCGCGTGGCGCGGAATTAACCTACAGGCAAGAGTTGGCGAAAGCGCTGGAACTGAACGCTTACCTGTTACCAGTCCGGCTGGAACTGGTTCAGTCGCTGCTTGGGTCGAAGAGTGCGCAGGCAGCTTTGGACGTTCTGAACCAAGCGCCCCAGTCTCAAAAGCAATCGACTCCCGTTTTGGTGCAACGCAATTGGGCCCTGTGGAGTTTGGGCGATCTCGCCAATATGAGGCGAGGAATCGACCAGGGACTAACCCTCGACAGGTCGAAGGATCTGTTGATTCAAGACGGGTTGTGGAAGCTCCGGGCGGGGGATTCAGCGGGCGCTCGCAAGGCCGTCCAGGAGGCTTTGAAGTTAGACCCCACAGACCTGCGGGCGCTGCAGGCACTCAGCCAGACCTACATCGCGCAGAAAAATGCACCCATGGCTTTGCAGAAAATAAAAGAATATGCCGCGAGCCAGCCGAAATCGGCACCCGTCCAGGATCTTCTGGGGTTAATGCTGATGTCCCAAGGTTCCCGAACCGAGGCCCGAACAGCCTTTTTGACGGCCAAAGCCGCCGACCCAAAATATGCGCCGGCGGATCTGGCCCTGGCGCAACTGGACGTTGCTCAAGGCGACATAAATGCTGCCAAGAAAAGACTTGAGGCGATTCTTTCAGCAGACAGCAGCAACCCGACAGCCCAGTTATGGTTGGGGATTATGCAGGAGAAGATGGGCGACCGCAGCGCCGCCATAGAACTGTACCGAAAAGTTGCCCAAGCCAATCCCGATAGCGCGCAAGCCTTGAACAATCTCGCCTACCTGCTGGCCGAAGTTGCCAACAAGCCGGACGAGGCCCTCAAATACGCGCAAGAGGCAGTTCAGCTTGCACCGGAGCGGCCCGCCTACTCCGACACACTGGGATGGGTTCTCTACCAAAAAGGGGTCTACAATGCGGCCCTTCCGTATTTGGAACGGGCCAGCTTGAATAATAGCGATAAGGACAACGTTGTGTGGAAGTATCACCTAGCCATGGCCTACAGCAAGGCGGGGGACGAGGCGCATGGCCGGGCTATGCTGCAAACCGCGTTGAGGTTGAATCCCAATTTGCCCGAGGCCAGGATGGCGCAACAGATGATCGGAGGGTCCCGTTGAAGAAATGCGACGTACCGGGGCTTTATCCCAAAGTCTGGGGATTTGCACTTCAGCACTCCCGGATCGAGGCCGCTTTGCAGCTTGGAAGCTATTGTAAATACGCATGTTTTAGCTTTGAAGAGTTTGGCCGTTGATTTGCAGTTGATGCGAGCCTAAGCGATGGTAAGCCATCGGGACGAAGGAGGAATACGAATGAAAATCGAAATCGCGGTGGTAATAGGTTTGACTGTCGGCTTGGGGACATCGTTTGCCACGACCACGGACGCACTGACGATAAGTTCCAGCGGGGAAAGCTGCACCATTTATGACAATGCTTCGAGTCCCAACGTAAGCGTCGGCGGGGGATGCGCGGGGCTCATTGGCGACCTAGACCCTATTACTGGTACTGACTTCGTAGCTGGTACCATCGACGGTTGGACGATAAGTAACTCCAGCGGAACGAGCGCTTCGCCTAGCGACGTGCCAATTGGGCTCGGTGCTAATTCACTCACTGCAACCTGCTCTGGGGCACTCGGGGTGGGTTGCTCTACGGAAGCGTTGGATATCCAATTCAGTGATATCAACTTCAGCCCGGCAAACCCTAGTTTTATAACGGGGTACAGTGTAACGAGTCTCAGCGGAAGCGGCAGCACCAGCGAGAGCGCGTATTACTCCAATTCAAACACGCTCTTTGAGGAGACCACACTGATTGGCACAGTTGGTCCGCTTATTGCGGTGAGTGCCGGGACGGCGACCGGTGGTGTAGGGTCAGTCGCGCCCTATTCGTTGACGCTCGACCAAACGTTTGCCGCTGATACCAGCGGTGCTGCGGTCGCGTATGGTGTGTCCGGTCAGGTCTCCTCAGTTCCGGAGCCTGGCGCCGTGGTTCTATTCGGCACGGTTCTCGTGCTCTGCACATCCAAATTACGGCGCCGCCGGGCTTAGTAGATCTTCCTCGGCCAAGCTTCGAGGATTTCGCTTACCGCACAACAAGGGATCCATCTGAATGGGTGGATCCCTTGTTGTTCTTGTTGTTGCCGGGTATTGCAGACGGGACGCTTCCTGCGGGTTCATGGTCGTCGGCGTTGCGCAGTTGAATCAGACACTTGGTCCACAGAACAAACCCGCGTCTTGGTACTATTAATTCTGATAACACGCCAAGCAGCGCAGACTTTGGCTCGCTGGTTGCTTATATTGGTATTTAATGGAAAACCCAGGCAAGAGCGGCATCGCCAGCCGCAGCAAAGGGACGGCAGCGGATCAACGAACGAACCTGTTGACTCCGGAACATTGCCTGCGTCTCATTTTCCACCGCAAATGGTTGATTCTGGGTGTTTTTGGGTTGGTTTCCGCAATGACGGTGGGGGTCACCACGCGGCTCCCGAACGTTTATTCTTCGGACACTCTAATTCTGGTGGATCCGCAGAAAGTCCCTGACAACTACGTCAAAGCCACCGTTTCCGGGGATATCCGCAATCGCTTGGGAACACTGAAACAACAGATTCTGAGCGCGACCCGCCTTCAGAAGATTATCGACAATCTCAACCTCTATTCCACCGAGCGAAAGACCATGGCGCGGGAAGACGTCATCACACGCATGCGCTCCGATATATCGGTGAGCGTGGTGAGTGACTTTGGAGGCAGCCAGGATTTGCAGGCGTTTCGGATCGAATATAGCGGCGGCGATGCTCAGTTGGTGTCTCAAGTGACCAACGAACTTGCCTCCCTGTTCATCGAAGAGAATTTGAAAGCGCGTGAGCAGCAGGCTGAGGGAACTTCAGAGTTTCTGACGAATCAAATGGAAGAAACCCGCAAAACCCTGGAGGAACAGGAAGCCAAGCTGAAGGACTTCAGGATGAAGCACATCGGCGAAATGCCGGAACAGCAGAGTGCCGACCTCCAGATACTCGGGCAACTGCAATCGCAACTACAGCTGGAAGGGGACGCGCTGAGTCGCGCGGAGCAGCAGAAAAACTACACAGAATCCATGATGGCGTCCGCTCAATCGGGCGGCGTGGTGGATCTTGACGATTATCAGATGGCGAAGCCTGCTGGGGCAAATGGACAGATCTCTCAGGCGCCCGCTAATCCCGCTGCTTCCAAAGAGAGAGAACTATCCACATTGCTGGCCCGCGGCTACACGGAGAAACATCCCGATGTCCGAAGATTGAGGCAAGAGATCGAGCGGCTGACCAGGAGTTCAAAGGAGACAAGCCCGTTGGGCACCTCAAGCGCCTCGGGTACCACGCCCCAGGCAGCGCAGATTCCCGTACCGCCCCCGGCTGTGCCGGCGAATCGACAGCCGGTGGCGCCTCCCAAATATGTGAATCCGGTCCTGCAAGCGCAGTTGACCGCACTGGAATCCGAGATTGCGGGACACAAGGAAAAGGTTCAGGCGTTGACCAGGCAGATTGCGGGTTATCAGGCCAAGTTGGAACAAATTCCGGTCCGCGAACAGGAAATCACGGGTCTGGTACGGGATTACGAAATTTCTAAGGCTCATTACGGCCAACTGCTCAACAACGAGCTTTCGGCCGCCACTGCCACCCAGTTGGAAGTGCGGCAAAAGGGGGAGAAATTCAGCATTCTCGATCCGGCTCAACCGGCGCAGAAACCATCGAAACCGAACCGGATAATGCTTAACGCTGGTGGAAGTGTTGGAGGCTTGGTACTCGGCTTGTTCCTGGCGCTGGCCACCGAGTTTCTCGGAATGTCGATCACGTCGGCGGAACATGTGACGGCAGTCAGCGGTTTTCCAGTGTTGGAAGTGATTCCGTCGATTGAGACTCGAATAGGGCGATTGGCACGAAGAAGGCGGACCTTTATGGCTGCGGCTTCAGGTGCGGCCGCGGCACTGGCCATAGGCGCGTTCCTGGTATATCACTTCGGCTCGCGGCTTTTTTAGGGGGCCAGGTTGTATCAGGGATTCTACGGCCTTACCGACCATCCGTTCCGCCTGACGCCGGATCCTGCCTACATATGCTTAACTGCGCAACATCAGGAAGCGCTGTCCGGGCTGTTGTACAGCATTCGCACTCGGCTCGGACTGACGGTTCTGATCGGAGAAGCCGGTACGGGTAAGACGACTCTGCTCCGGACCCTTACAGACCTGGTCGAAGGGAGGAACTTCGTTCTTGCCCGGTGCAACAACCCGACTCTAAGCCGGGAAGAGTTTTACGACCTGCTGCTGGCTGAGTTGGGGGTGGAATGTCCCTCGTCGCTAAAGAGCCGGCAATTACGAGCCTTAGAAGAGGCCCTGATACGATTTCGCGACGCTGGCCAATCGGCAATTCTGATCGTGGATGAGGCGCAGAGGCTGCCGTTGGAGTTACTGGAAGAGATCCGCCTTCTGCTGAACCTGGAGACGCCTCGGGAGAAGTTGCTGCAGATCATCCTGGCCGGACAACCGGAAGTGGGCGTTATCATCGGCCGTCCCGAGTTGCGGCAACTCAAGCAACGCGTCAGCGCCATATTCCGGCTGCACCCCTTAAACATCGAGGAAGTTCGCGAATATCTGCAACACCGTTTGAGCCGGGCGGGGCTTCCCGATCAGAAGCTCTTTCCCGAGGAACTCAGCGGTCTGATTTACGAGTACACTAAAGGAATTCCCCGGCTGGTGAACAGCCTATGCGACGCCTCCCTGCAGACGGGATTTGCTCTGCAATCCAAGGGTATTACGGCTTCCATTATCGCTGAGGCCGCGGGCGATCTGGAATTGGCGGATCCGGACGATGCACGGGCGAAGGAGGAATCGTTTGAATGGCCGCCGCTCGTCATTCCGATGCCGGTTGTCAGCCCGGAAGTCAAATCAGTTCAGGCACATCCGCAGAATGGCTTGGATAACGGGGCGGATATACGAATTCCTATGGAAAGCTACGCAAGCCGCCAGCGAAGTTTGGGTTTCTTTGGCCAGCTGCTGGACCACTGGAAATGAGGAATTCGCCATTTCCTCGATGCCTCGCTGGTACCTGACGGTACTCGCTGTAGTGGGTTCCAGCTTGCTCTTGTCACGCCCCCGGACTTACACTGACAGCGTACTGGTCTAAAACGGAGGAATAAACGCCAAAAATTGATACGACGATCGACATCCTCAGGTTGAACATCGATAAAGGTAACATCCTGTCGCGGCACTGTCGACGTTCAATGTTCCCAGTCTTGGATTTCCGGGCTGTACTTCGGTTATTTCATTTTAAATCATGGGTTTAGCGCAGTTAAACGGCTGTGATCCGCTACTCTACGCGGGTGTTAGCGAAAAAGTCAGCTTATGAGCCGTTTCTATCGCGCATTACAAGAAGCAAGCCGCACCGACTCCGATCTGGCTGAGAAGGCTGGAGTGGCGGAGTTCGGGAATGGTAAGCCGGATGCCGAGACCCTGCCGATACTGAACCATGTAGACGCTCTGGAGGCGATCGCGATCGCCGATGCCTTGGCAGGCGAGGCTGATTCAACATCCGAAGATGATAAGCAGGTTCTGCCCGCAGCCGAACCGAGAAGCGGGTCGTTGGGCATTCCGACAACAGTGCTGATGGACCGGGCAGCACCGCTCATCCCGCACGCCGTGGACAAGGCAGTTGTTGAATACTACAGGCGATTACGCGCCAAAATCATGCAGGAGCAGGAAAGGAAACCGTTCTGCAGCCTAGTGGTAACAAGCCCCGCTCCCCAGGATGGGAAAAGCGTGACGGCGTTGAACCTGGCATTGAGTTTTGGCATGCTTCCGTCTTACCGGGTGCTGCTGGTGGACGGAGATCTGCGTAAGGGAAGCTTGGGGAAGTGGCTGGGCATAGAAGACCATCCGGGATTGAACAATCTGATCGAAGGATCGGCGGAACTAGAGGATGTGGTTTTGAAATGCGATGATATTCCAGTCTATTTCATGGTGCGCGGCAGCGCTACGACTTCCCCGGCTGAACTACTGCACTCTTCCCGTTTGGCGCCGCAGCTCCGCAAAATGACGGAGCATTTCTCGCTGGTCCTGGTGGACTCTCCACCTGTAAATCTGGTTGCGGACGCTCAACTATTGGCGGCTGGCTGCGATGCAGTTCTGCTGGTCGCGCGAGCCTTCGCCACCACTCGCAAAGCACTACAAAAGGCCGTTCAGGAACTCAGCCCGTTTCGAGTGATTGGAACGGTTTTGAACCAGGGGATGCGGGCAGATCTCTACCGGCACTACAAGAACTACAAATAAGCCTGTGATGTCTGACGCCATTTCCGGTGACCGAGTATGATTTATCCGCCTGTCCATGACCGGGCATCCCCGGCCGTCCTCATGCTCCTGACGAATGCCTACGACCCTGATCCGCGTGTGCGGCAGGAAGCACTGGCGCTTCTTCAGTTCGGGTGCCGGGTGCGAATCATCGCTTGGGATCGCGATGTCAAAAGCCCCGAGTTCGAGAACAAAGAAGGGGTTGAAGTCGAGCGGGTCTTCTTGAAGTCCCGCCACGGAAGGGGAAACTCACAGGTTGTATTCTACGCCTGTGTTTACCTGAAAATGTTCTGGCGGGCGTGGCGCGCCCAATGCGACGTGGTGCATTGTCATGACTTGGACACCCTGCCCTTGGGCTTTCTGATCGGCAAGTTCAAAGGCAAGCCTGTCATCTATGACGCCCATGAGAGTTTCCCGGATATGCTCGAGGGCAACGTGCATCGCGCGCTCCAGCGGGTCTTGGTCCGCATCGAGAACTTCCTGATTCGGCGGGTCGATTTACTGATTACAGTAGGCGAAAAGCTGCGCCGCCATTTTGCGGAAAGAGGCGCGCGAAATTCCGTGGTGGTTGGAAATTGGAAATCGCTGGAAGATTTCTCCCGCAGCCCGGACCAGAACCAGGCGATTCGCCGGCAGCTGGGCATTCCGGAATCAGCCATGGTGGTGGTGTGCATTTCGCAGTTATTCGTCGATCGAAAACTGGAAGAACTGCTGGAAGTTGTAGATTTGGCACCCAACGTGTATTTGATCATCGGCGGAAAAGGCGCACTGGAAAACAAAGTCAGAACCTGCGCAGCTAGGAATCCGCGCATTCTTTACGTTGGTTTTGTCGGACCCGATGATATTGCAGGCTATACCTGCGCGAGCGACGTCGTGTATTACGGCTTCGACCCGAATAATCCGAATGCCCGGTTCAGCGCGCCGAATAAGTTGTTTGAGGCTCTGGCTGCGGGCAAGCCGCTGGTGACCGGAGACTTCGGCGAGATCGGCGAGGTGGTGCGCGAGTCGGAGTGCGGCGTCATTCTGCCGAGATATGACGCGCAGGAAATTGCGAAAGCGTTCCGGACGATCGAAGATCCGGTCGTGAGGAATCGGATGGCGTTCAATGCCCGTTGCCTGGGTAGGGGAGAGATGAACTGGAAGAAGGCTGAAAAGGTGCTTTACGCCGAATACGCCCGGTTGCTGCCGGGCTGTGTCTTGCGTCAGGCGGCGCCCGACCCGGAAAGCCGGCATCACACCCAGGTAGGAGTGTTATAACCGCATGCCCGTCCGCATCATGCACGTGGTGGACTCGCTGGGCAAAGGCGGATTGGAGAACGGGCTAGTCAACCTGATCGGCCGTTTGGATCCCTGGCGCTTCGAACACGTGGTCTGTGCGATTCGCGAGTTGGGGGTGAACGCCGAGCGGTTGCCTCGCGAACGCGTGCGGCTGATGTGCCTCGGTAAAAGCGCCACCGGTTCGCGCTTTCAGGTGGGGGCCCTGATTCGGGCCATACGCGAGGTCGGGCCAGACTTGGTGCATTCCCGGAATTGGCCCGCCATGGAATCGGTGCTCGCGGCGCGGTGGCTCGCCACATCGGTGGTCCACAGCGAGCACGGCATCGAATCGGAGGCCGCTGTGATGCAGCCCTCGCGCCGGACGTTCTTCCGAAGAGTGGCCTTCGGAATGGCCGATCGGGTTGTGTCCGTCTCCCGCCAGTTGGGAGACATGCACGCGCAGCAGACGGGTTTTTCGAGAGACCGGATCACGGTGATCCACAACGGCGTGGACTGCGGCCGCTTTCGTCCCGACCCCAAGTCGCGTGATCGCGTGCGCCGGGAACTGGGCCTTTCGGCCGAAGATCTGTGCTTGGGATGCGTGGGAAACCTGCTGCCGGTCAAGGATCACATGACCCTGCTCCAGGCCCTCTCGGGCCTGGATGACTGCACGAAGCGCTGGCGGTTGCTGATTCTAGGAGAGGGGCCGGAACGTCCCAGACTGCAAGCCTTCCTGAATGAGCGACGAGAATTGCGGGATCGGGTCAGCCTTATGGGATTGAGCGACTCGGTACCGGAACTGCTCTGTGCGATGGACATATACGTGCTTCCGTCCCTGTTCGAAGGCATTTCCAATGCTCTTTTAGAGGCCATGGCGACCGGCCTTCCATCGGCCGTGGCGGCTACCGGGGGCAATCCGGAAGTGGTCGTCGATGGCGAGTCAGGACTGCTGTTTCCGGCTCGCGACTGGCGGAAACTGACTTCGCACCTGGTGCTGCTGGCCGGGAAAAAAGATCTGCGGCAGAAGCTGGGTGAACAAGCCATGCACCGCGTGCGCGAGGAATTCTCGATCGATTCGATGGTCCTTCAATACGGCCAACTCTACGAGAGCCTGCGGCCGCGGACAGCGCGGCAAATGAGGGTCTGGGCGGGGGTCCAGGGGGGCTTTTGAGGAAGGCATCGTTAAAGTCTATGTGCGGTATTTGCGGCATTTACGAACCCGGGGGGGGAACCATCGTTCAGCGGACCACGCTGAAGGCTATGGCCGATACTCTGCATCATCGCGGCCCCGACGCGGAGGGTTTCTATAGTTGCGGATCCCTCGGCCTGGCGCACCGGCGCTTGTCCATAATCGACGTGGAAGGCGGGCAGCAGCCCTTATCCAACGAAGATGACACAGTATGGACCGTCTTTAACGGCGAGATCTATAACTTCGAAGAGCTGAATCGGCAGTACCTGTCGAGCGGACACACCTTCCGGACGAGGTCGGACACCGAAACGATCGTGCATCTCTACGAGGAAATCGGAGAGGCTTGCTTCGCCGAGTTTCGCGGTATGTTCGCGATAGCGCTTTGGGATTCGCGCCGGCAGAGGCTGTTGCTGGCGCGCGACCGCATCGGCAAGAAGCCCGTGTTTTACTCCTGGGATGGGCAGCGCCTGGTATTCGGTTCGGAGATCAAGGCTCTGTTTCGCGCGGGAGGCGTCTCCAAGGAGATCGATCTTCAGGCGGTTTCGGACTATTTCTCGCTGCAATATGTGCCTGCTCCGAAAACCATTTACCGGGACGTGCGCAAGTTGCGCCCGGCGCACTACCTGGTGGTGGACCGATCAGGAATTCGCGAGGTCCCTTACTGGGACATCGATTTCGACCATGGGCGCCCGCTTTCGGAGGCCGAATGGTGCGAGGCCTTCCTGGCGGAATACCGCGAGGCGGTTCGCGTGCGCCTGGTCAGCGACGTCCCTCTGGGCGCGTTCCTCAGCGGCGGGGTGGACTCTTCTTCGGTGGTCGCTCTGATGAACGAGTTTCAACCGCCGGTGACCACCTGTTCGGTGGGCTTTGCCGAAAAGCGGTACGACGAGACGGGCGATGCCCGGGCGTTTGCCGCCAGTCTGCGGGCGAACCACTTCGAGCACGTGGTCGAGCCTCACGCGATCGATATCTTAGCTAAGTTGGCGTGGCATTATGACGAGCCGTTTGCCGACTCCTCGGCGATTCCGACTTATTACGTATCTAAGGTTGCCCGTGAACATGTGACCGTAGCCCTCTCGGGCGATGGGGGGGACGAGAATTTCGCGGGCTATCGGCGCTATAAACTCACAGCATGGGAGGACCGGATCCGGAGGCGAATTCCCGATTACCTCCGGCGCAGCTTGGTGGGCCCGCTGGGCCGCATTTATCCGAAACTGGGCTGGGCGCCGCGGGTGTTCCGTGCCAAGACCACCCTCGAGAGCCTGGCGCGCTCGCCCATCGATGGTTACTTCCACGGCATCTCCTGCTGCCCTCCCACGATGAAGCGCGGGCTGCTGAGCGAGGATTTGTGGCGCCAGTTGAATGGGTACGACTCGGCGGACGTTTTCCGCTTCTATTACGACCGCGCGCCAGCCGCTGACCCCCTTTCGCGCATTCAATACGTCGATATGAAGACCTATCTGGTGGACGACATCCTAGTAAAAGTCGACCGCGCCAGTATGGCCAACTCGCTTGAGGTGCGCTGTCCCCTGCTCGATCACAAACTGATGGAGCTGATCGCGCAGATGCCCTCCAATTTGAAGCTGCGCAACGGCCAGGGGAAGTACATCTTCAGGAAGGCCCTCGAGCAAGTGCTGCCACGGTCCGTCCTCACCAGGAAGAAGCAGGGGTTTGCGGTGCCGGTGGCCGAGTGGTTTCGCGGCGAGCTCAAGGATTACGCCTATGAAGGTTTGATCCGCCAGCCCGACGAGATGCTCAACGGCGCGTTTCTGAAGCGCTGCTGGACGCAGCATCAAAGCGGGCAGCGCGACTGGTCGGCGCTGCTGTGGTGCGTTCTGATGTTTAAGAACTGGCGGGAGGTTTCCAAAGCAGCATGAGCGGCATCTGTGGAGTATGGTGGAAGGACAATTCCGCGGGGGCCGCGGCTACCCTCGCCGCAATGAATACCGGGCTTTCGCTGGACGCCTCGGAGAGAACCGCACGGGAGAGCGAGCAGGGCGCCGCGATCGGAATTTCCGCGCGCTTTCCGGAACAGCAGATCTATCGCGACGCCCGCATCCTGCTGGCCTGCGATGCCGATCTAACCAACCGGGACGAGTTGGCCGAAGCGATCGGCCGGACTCCGGAGGCGCCGGAAGCCCGCCAAACGGCGGCTTTGTTGGCTGCCCTCTACGACCGGCTGGGCTGCGCGTTTGTCGAGAGGCTGCGCGGCGGATTCTCCGTGGTTCTGTGGGATGCCCGCGAAAGGCGGTTTCTGGCGGCCATCGACGGCTTCGGCATCAAGCGGCTGGTCTACTACCGGGACCGCGAGGTTCTGCTGGCCGCGTCGCGCATCGATGCATTGCTGCGATGCGACCGGGTGGAGCCGGAGATCAACCCCAAGGCCATCGCCAATGTCCTCAACTTCAGTTCGAACCTGGGGCCTGAGACGATTTTCAGACGGGTCGAGCGGCTAATTCCCGGCGCCATGTTGGTATGCTCCGACCTCGGAATGCGCGTGGAGAAGTATTGGGACATGCGCTACGGGGTAGGCGACGACGGCCACGCCGGGCGGTTGAGCCGGGAACTGGCCTCCACCGTCGAACGCTCGGTAGCCGCACACGCCCGGGGCATCCCGGCCCAGGAGGCGGGCGCTTTTCTCAGCGGGGGCACCGACAGCAGCACGGTGGTCGGATTGATGGCTCGCCATACCCAAGCGCCGGTCAAGGCCTTTTCAATTGGATTTGCCGAGCAGCAATTCGATGAGCTGGGCTATGCGGAGCTGGCCGCCCGAAAGTTTGGCGCGGAGCTTCATACCTACCATGTGACCGCGCAGGATTGCTTTGAGGCCATCCCCCGAATGGTCCGATACTTCGACGAGCCCTACGGGAATGCCTCCGCCATTCCCACCTACTTCTGCGCGCGCCTGGCCGCGCAGAACGGCGTCAGGACCATGCTGGCCGGCGATGGCGGGGATGAGTTGTTCGGGGGCAACGAGCGATACGCCACCGACAAAATCTTTGAAGTCTATCATCGCCTGCCACGTTTCTTCCGCCACGGCTTATTGGAGCCGGTATTGGCTTGGTCGCCGTTCGAGGGCGGCCTGGTTAGAAAGGCGCGCGGGTACGTCCGGCGGGCCAACATGCCGGGGATCGAGCGCATGTTGTCGTATCAGTTTCTCCGCACACACTCCCCCAGCGAGATTTTCGAGGCCGACTTTCTGAGCGCCCTGAAAGATTACACAGTGGTCGACATTCCGGCGCGCCATTATGCGCAGGCGGCGGCCCGAGACCATCTCGACCGGCTGCTGTATGTGGACATGAAGATCACCCTGGCGGATAACGACCTGCCGAAGGTCACCTGCATGTCCGAGCTGGCAGGCATTCAGACCCGGTTCCCGTATCTGGATCGCGCTGTGGTCGAATTCTCCGGCCGGATGCCGGCGCGGCTCAAAGTCAAGGGCTTCGATAAAAGACATCTGTTCAAGCAGGCGTTTCGCGATCTGCTTCCCATCGAAATCATCCAAAAGAAAAAACACGGCTTTGGAATTCCGGTGGCGGAGTGGATCAACCGTGACAAGAAAATGCGCGAACTGTCGCGGGATACCTTGTTGTCCTCGCGAGCTTCCGGGCGGGGCTACTTCCGACAATCCTTCATCGAAGACCTGTTCCGCAAAGCCGAGATTGACGATTCCACCTATCATGGCGATACCATCTGGACCTTTCTGGCGCTGGAGTTGTGGCACCGGCAGGCGGTGCATGAGCCGGCGACGGTGACCGCATGAATCTGATCGAGATCCGCGAGGAGTCCGGTCTTTGGGAATTGCGGCCCGAGTGGGATGCGTTGCTGGGCCGCTCCCAGGGGAACGTCTTCCGGAGTTGGGAATGGGTCTCGGCCTGGTGGTCCACTTACGGAAAGCCGGGAGATTTGCGGATCCTGACGGCCAGGGATGAAGGCGGCGCGTTGCGCGGCATCGCTCCGTTGCGCGCCCAGTCTTTGCGGCGCTTCGGCCAAACCGTACCGTCGCTGGCGTTCCTCGGCGATGGATCCAACGACTCGGATTATCTCGACCTGATTCTCGCCTCCGGCTACGAAGAGCAGGTCATGGAAACTTTCGGGCGCTGTTGGTTGGAAAACCTGAAGGCGGGGACGGTTCTGGAATTGAACGAGATTCCGGCCAATTCTGCGAACCTGGTTTTCCTGAAGGAAATGGCCCAGCGGGATGGCGACCTCTGGATCGAGCAGGACGTTCCCTGCAGCGCGGTCTCCCTGCCTGAAACCTGGGATAAATATTTGGGCCAGTTACGGCCGCGCTTCCGGACCAAGGTCCGTTCGGCGCTTCGCCAACTGGAAGGCTCGCCGGAAGTGCGTTTCGGATTCTGCGACAACCGGGAACAGATCGACCGCCTCCTTCCCATTCTCTTCGATTTGCACACGAGGCGATGGGCCAAGGACGGAAAGCCTGGGGTATTCGGCTGGGGTCGCAAGCGTGATTTCTATGACACCGTTTCGCCGGCGCTTCTCGATCGGGGCTGGCTGGGGCTGAGTTGGCTGGAATGGAACGGCCGTGTTCTGGCGTGCCAGTACGGATGCCTTTACAGCGGCACTTATTTCCAATTGCAGGAGGGCTACGAACCCGCCGCGGAGCACCTGAATCTCGGAATTGGCTTGCGGGCCTGGTCGATTCGAGAACTCATGCGCGGAGGCGTGCGCGATTACGATTTTCTGGGCGGCGTGAAGCGCAACAAGACCGATTGGGGCGCGGAAATAAAGTCCAGCTTGAAAATTCTGATGGCGTACGACTCCTGGCAGAACAGGCTTTTCGTCTATGGCCCGGAGTGGCAGGAGAAAGGCCGGGAACTTGTCCGGCGAATGGTTCCGGAGAAGATTCTGGCTGCCCGGCGCGCAAGATTCGAGCGCTTGCAGGCCGCTCAACGTTCCGGTGCGGACCACCGTTCAGACGGCGCGGATCGGCGGGGGTGGGCACGGGAGGCGGCCGCCAACCTGTATTATTACTCGCCGTTGCCGGCCGCCGTGAAAGCGGTCAGGAATCGCTATGGAATCTCCCTCGCCTCTTCCGGCGGGCGGCGCAAGATTTCGTGGAGCCGCCGTACAGAGGCCTGCAGCCGGATCCTTTGTTACCACCGGGTGAATAACGATCACGACCCGTTTTTCCCGGCGATCTCGACGGATCTTTTCGATCGGCAGATGCGCTATGTAGCCCGCTACTACAAAATCCTCAGCCTATCCGATATGCTGGCGCACTTAGGCAGCGGCTCCACGGAAATGGCTCTGGCAATCACGTTTGACGATGGTTATCAGGATAATTATCGTAACGCCTTTCCGGTTCTCCATCGATACAATCTGCCGGCCACCATTTTCCTGACCACTGGGGCCGTCGATTCGGGTGAACCCCTGTGGTTTGAGAAACTTGCTCTCGCCTTGAAAATCACGACCTGCGAATATTTGGACCTGGAAATCGACTTTCCCCAACGACTGTCGCTCCGAACGGAAGCTCAGCGTTTGAACGCCAATACGCGCATCCTGGCCCTCCTCCGTACTTTGCCGGACGCGGACCGTCGGCAGCAGTTGGAGGAGATTCTCCGGCAACTTGCAGTAGAGGACACTAGCGAACGAGCGAACAAGATGCTCACTTGGGACCAGATTCGTCTCATGAAAGCCGCCGGCATCGACTTCGGCGGCCATACCGAGACCCACCCTTTCATCTCGAAGCTTACCCGAGACCAGGTATTTTCCGAGGCGTCCGGCTGTAAGAAACGAGTCGAAGAGCAATTGCAGCTTCCGGTGGACTTTTTTGCTTATCCCAATGGCCGGGAGGAAGATTTTGGCATCTGGAACAAAGAGGTGATCCGCGCCGCCGGCTACCGGGGCGCTGTGACCACCATCTGGGGGATGAATTACCCCTCCACAGATCCTATGGAACTCAGGCGCGGCGGACCGTGGGAACCCAGCGCGCCCCTTTTCGCCTACAAGTTGGATTGGTATCAGTTGACGAACGATTGAGGATGCGATGTTCAAAGTGAAGGACCGCCAGAAATGCGCGGCGCTGTTTCAGAGATACTATTCCGGCCAGAAGTTTCATGACGATCTGTATCGCGATCTGATCCGGCGATATCTCCGTCCGGGCGACCTCCTGCTGGATGCCGGCTGCGGGCGATACCTGAAATTTTGCAAGGAGTTTTCCGACACGGCCCGGGTCGTAGGTATCGATCTCGACTCGGCGCTTGATACAAGGAACCAGCATTCCCCTTTCGGCCTCCGGGGGGACCTCGCCTACCTGCCGTTTTCGTCGGATCAGTTCGATATCGTCGTTTCCCGCAGCGTGATCGAACATCTCGACGATCCGCCAAGGGTTTTCCGGGAATTCTGGCGGGTCTTGCGTCCCGGTGGGCGGGTTATCTTGATCACGCCGAACAAATATGACTATGTCTCTCTGATCGCTGCCGTCACTCCTTATTCGCTGCACCGGAAACTGGTGAGCAGAATCTTTCAGAGTTTGGAAGACGACGTATTCCCAACCCGATACCGCGCCAACACCATTGGGGCGATGCGCCGGGGATTGACCGCTGCGGGTTTCTTAGAAAGAGAACTCGGCACAATCAATCATTATCCAGCCTACCTGATGTTTTCTCCCGTGCTGTTCCGCCTGGGTGTATGGTATGGCAAGCTCACCGCGCTTGAGCTGTTCCGAAACCTGCGGGCATCCATTCTGTGCGTCTTTGAGAAGGAGCCGGCAGCCGCGACTGGCCGCAAGCCGGCGCTCCAGAGCGAACCGCTGGACAGCACCAAAATCGAGGTGGCATAGTGCCCGTCCGCGGCGTATTGATGCTGGCGTTTTTCGTCGCGAGTTTGCCGGTCTGTTTGTTCCGGCCCTTCTACGGCATCTTGCTGTTTTCCGTAGTGTCGTATCTCAATCCGCAAGCCAGCCTCATGTACTGGAGCGGTGCTGCCGCTTTTCCGTGGGCCCTAGCGGTTGCGATTCCCACCATTTGCGGATTGCTCTTCTCTTGCAGCCCGTTTCCCCAGCGCCTGGCGTCGCGTGAGGTGGCACTCATCGTCATACTCTGGGTCTGGTTCACCATCACTACGGTAATCAGCACACACACTCCCGTGTTCTTCCATCATTCCCAAGACACCTTGGACCGCTGGCAATTCGTGTCGAAGATACTCCTCATGACTCTGGTCACCATTGGGATTGTCGATAGTTTCGCCAGACTCCGGGTTTGGGTCATGGTGATGAGCGGCTGCTTCGGATTAATCGTCGTCCGATCTCTGCCGGGAATTATCATGACCGGCGGGGGCGCCCGCATCTATGGGCCAGACCTGTCCATGGTGGCGGATAATAACGACCTTGGGCTGGCTCTGGACATGACGCTGCCTCTGTTTTTCTTCCTGGCCCAAAGTGAGCCCACCCGCGCCATGAGGCGCCTCTTCGGTGCGCTGTTCGCGGTCACCATTCCCGCCATCTTCTGTACCTACTCGCGGGGCGCGCTGATCGGTCTCACCGTGATCTTGGTCTTGATGTTCGTCCAGTTAAAGAGAAAGTTCGTGCTGGTCCCCATCTTTGTCCTGGCCGCAGGGGGGGCTCTTCTCTTTGCGCCCGAGGCGTGGAAGGAGCGCATGAATCCAAGTCAGGGCCTGGACAGCTCCGCTCGCGAGCGCCTGAATGCCTGGACGTTCTCCTGGGACCTGGTGAAGGACTATCCGGTTTTCGGCGGTGGATTCAGCACCTTCACGCCCGAGTTGTTCGCCAAGTACGCGCCAGTGGCGGAGGACGTTAAAGGACCGCACAGTGTCTACTTCGGGGTCCTTGCGGAACACGGCTTCCCGGGTTTGGCTCTCTATCTGACGCTTGCGGCTTCATGCCTGGTGAAGTTGTTGCGCCTGGTCAAATACGCCCGTATCTATGGCGACGAGACTGTGGCCGCTTACGTACATATGTTCGAATTCAGCATCATCGCTTTCCTGGTTTCCGGCTGTTTCTTGGGGCGCGCTTACTTTGACTATTTCTTCGCCATGGTTGCATGTGTAGTGATTCTGGATCAACTTGCGCGGAAGAGTTGGGCGAGCACTGATGAAGACGCAACCGGCGATGAGGGCCAGAGCGACGCGGTTGAGGAGACCCCCCTCGTCTGCGACGGCATGGCGGGAATGGAAAAGGCATGAGGACTCGGACATCACCGCCAGCCGTAGTCATGAATATGTACTACACGGGTTTGGGGATCGCCCGGAGTCTCGGCGAACACGGCATCCCCGTAATCGGCCTGAGCGCTTCCCGCGGCGTCTACGGAAACTTCACCCGTTACGGGACAACCGTTCTCGCGCCGGACTCCAAAGACGACCCTCAGAATCTGCTGGCCTGTTTGCTCAAACTGGGCGGGCAAATGGGATCCGGCTCGATAATCTTCCCAACACGGGACGCCGACGTGATCTTTTTGGATCGCTACCGCGACGAACTGCGGCCCTATTTCGTGCCCTTCATTGCGGAGCGCGGCGCCCTGGCCGCCTGCCTCGACAAATGGGAGACCTATTTGTGCGCCCGGCGGGCCGGCGTCCCCACTCCGCAGTGCTGGCTGATCGATAGCGACGAGGCTCTCCGCCGCAGCCTGCCCGAGATCCCTTATCCCTGCGTCCTGAAGCCGGTGGTTGCCTATAGCTGGCGAACCTCGGCCAACTGGGACCAGGTGGGCCGCCGCAAAGCCATAGGCATCTCCAGCGAAGCAGAATTGTTGACCGAATACGCCAGGATTTCCCGCGCCGATCAGCGCGCGCTGGTGCAGGAGATGATCCCCGGTGACGACCGCAACCTCGTGATCGCGGCGTGCTGCCTGGACCGGCAGTCGAACTGGATCGCCGGCTTCAACACGCGAAAGCTGGTGCAGATTCCGGAGGGTTTTGGAACCGGCTGCATTGTCGAGGCGGTTCAGCGCCCCGAGCTTTTCGATCCCGCACTGAAACTTTTGCGCCAGATCCACTTCACCGGTATCGCCGAAGTGGAATTCAAATGGAACGCCGCCCGATCGGAATATCAGCTGATCGAGATCAATCCCCGGCCTTGGGATCAGCACCGCCTGGGTAAGGGGTGCGGAACCGATCTGGCCTGGCTTGCCTATTGCGAGTACGCCGGCATCCAACGGCCTCCCGTCGCCAGCCGCCCTTCGGCCGAAAAGTGGATCGCCGAGGATGGCTTTGTCGCAGAGGCCCTCCTGCTTCTGTGGCGGCGGGATCCTAAACTTCGCTCGTTGATCCACCTGGCGCGCGGCAAACGCATCTATGGGATCTGGTCGGCCCGAGATCCCCTCCCTTCACTCGCCTATTGGACAATGGTCCTGATTCCCCGGCTAACTGCTGCCGCCTTTCGTTCGGCCTGGACGGCGGTCAAATCCAAAGTCTCAGCCAATCGCTTGTACGCTCGAAAGGTCTGACCGATGAAAGCCGCTCCGCGAAAGACAGGCAATCCGAATCGGTTGATGCTGCTCGCCGGCCTGCTGTTCCTCCTTCCCGCTTTTTTGGCCGCCGGCGATTGGCACATTGAGGAACTGGCCCACAACGGCACCGGTAAGTTCTCCTCCATGAAGATCGACCGGGACGGCAACGTCCACGTTGTGTTTGTTGCGGACGACGGCGGTAGCTACCCCGTCCAGTATGGCTTCTGGGATCACAACGTCAAACGCTGGTTCCTGATGACGCTCGCTTCGGGCGGCAGTTTCTGCTCGTTGGCGCTGGATTCGCAACAACACCCCCATATCTCCTGGGTCGATTGGGGCACCATGTCGGGCGCCAAACTCCGCTACGCGCATTGGACCGGAAGCGAATGGAAAATAGCGCCGATACCGCTTGCCGCGGAAACCGTCGCCTACTATACATCCATCGCCTTAGACGCGCAGGACCGACCGAGCATCTCCTTTTATGAGTACAACGGGCCCAGGGGCACCGATTTTCGCGTGCGCCTTCGAGTAGTTCGGCTGAACGGGCAGTATTGGGACGTGGAAACTATCGACGGCCAGAATCAAAGCGGCAAGTTCAACGCCCTGGCAATTGATTCACAGGGACATCGGCATCTAGCTTACGCCAATGTGAATGGCGAGACCGCGGGACTAAGATACGCCTACTCCGATGGCGATTCATGGAAGCCCGAGGTTGTCGAGGGACTCCCCAAGAGCCAGAGCTATGAGGGTTATTCGACATGCCTGACAGTGGACCACGATGGCAATCCTCATATTTCGTATTCTCAATACTCAGAGCCATTCCTGATCAAGTACGCAGTTCGAAAAGGCGGCCACTGGAATATCGAGACGGTGGATCAGGTGGCCGGGGTCGGGTATCCGGACCGAAATGCGATCGCCTTGGATGACGCCGGGCAACCATATATCAGTTACTTCGATGCAGGCCAAGGCGTCTTGAAGCTGGCCCATCGAGAGGCGCAAAAGTGGATCGTGGAGACGGTTGACTCTGCCGGCGCCGGATTCACCAGTTCGTTACAGATCGACCGGGGAGTCGTGTGGATCGGTTATGCCGACGAATCCGGCAACGGGTTCAAGATTGCCCGCCGCCCGCTCAAGTCGTCGGAACACGCAAATTCCTCCGCAACCGAGGGACATTCCCCGGCGGCCAATCAAGGAAAACAGTGATGAGCGACGGGCTGGTGATGACGCCTGAGCAGCAGGCGAATTCGGAACCGCGGCGGAAGGGCGGTCCCGCGCCCCGCCGCATCCTTTTGATCGCCCCGGCCCCTCCGCCTTACGGCGGCATGGCGATCCAGGCTGGCCTGCTCGTGAAATTCCTTCGTGCCGACGGCCACCAGGTTGCCTTCTTTGCAACCACTACGAAATGCCCGCGCTGGCTTGCGATCTGCGACCGGATTTCTGGTTTGCGCACAATCATCCGCTCGGCGCTCATCTATCTCCGCTTGTGGGGCAGGGTGCGGCGTGCCGAAGTGGTCCATGTGCTGGCCGCTTCCTGGCTCTATTTTTTTGTCGTGGCCGTTCCGGCGGTTCTTTATGCCCGGATCCACGGCAAGAGAGTGGTTCTCAACTATCGGGGCGGTGACGCGAAGCAGTTCTTCCGTTGGTATGGGTGGCTGATCCGACCGATATTCAAACTCTCCAGTATCGTAACCGCCCCTTCGGAATTTCTGGCGCAGGTAATTGGGGAGCGCTTTGGAGTTCCTGTCCGCGTGGTTCCCAACGTCCTCGACAACACCATCTTTCAATATCGGGAGCGAACCGACATTCGGCCCAAGATTTTGAGCACCAGGCACCTGGAGCAGATTTACGGCGTGGATGTGGCGCTGAAGGCTTTTCGCGACTTACAGAGCCGCTTCCCAGAAGCCTCGCTCTGGATCGCCGGCACTGGCAGGCAGGCGGAGTCCCTGCGCGGGCTTGTTGCCGCCTGGAACCTCCAGAACGTGTCGTTTCTCGGGCACGTGGAACATCGTGACCTGGGAGCGGTCTATGACCAGTGCGACATCCTGTTGAATGCGTCCTTTGTCGACAATTTTCCGGGGGCGCTCCTGGAGGCGTCCGGAGCCGGCTTAGTGGTGATCTCTACCGCCGCGGGTGGCATTCCCTTCATGTTCCGGCATGAGAAGAATGCGCTGCTGGTGGAACCGGGCGATTCGAGCGGCTTGGCCGCGGCCATGGAGAGAGTCTTGCGATCACCCTCTCTCCAGGTGAGCCTGACGCGGGAAGCCGCCGCTCTGTCGCGGGGATGGCAGTGGTCGGAAGTTAGCAAGGCGATCTACGGTGCTTATGGTTTCCGATAGAGCATGTGCGCCCGCAGCGAAGTGCCGAAATTGCGCGGCGAGGTGATGTCGGCTTTTCTATGGGTGATGATTTTCAAATGGGAAAACGAGGTGATTCGATGCGTCTTGCGGTAGTTGGAGCCGGATACTGGGGTGTCAACCTGATCCGCGTGTTCAGGCAACTGGGGTGTCTGTACAGAATTTGCGATTCGAGAAGCGAGCAGTTGGCCCGCCTGTCCGGTCAATTTCCGGAGATCGGGATGGAGAGTAGTTACGAGACTCTGTTGGCGGATCCGGACGTGGATGCCGTGGTGATTGCCACACCCGCCGAGAGTCATTACCAGATGGCAAGGCAGGCCTTGATGGCCGGTAAGGACGTCTTCGCAGAGAAGCCCCTGACCTTGCACTGCGAAGAAGCCGAGGCTCTCCGGAGATTGGCCGAGGAGCGCAAGCTGATCCTGATGGTAGGGCATCTGCTGGAATTTCACCCCGCAATTACTCGCCTTAAGGAACTGATCGACCAGGGAGAGTTGGGGAGGCTGGAATATATTTACTCCAACCGGCTGAACCTGGGCAAGGTGCGCCGCGAAGAGAATGCTCTGTGGAGTTTTGCCCCCCACGACATCTCCGTAATTCTCTTGCTGACGAATCAGATGCCGGTGCAAGTGACTGCCACCGGAGGCACTTACCTGCAACCCAACATTGCCGACGTGACCGTCTCCACGATGTTGTTCGACCGGGGCGTCCGCGCGCATATCTTCGTTAGTTGGCTTCACCCCTTCAAGGAGCAGAAGCTGGTGGTGATTGGCGACCGACGGATGGCTGTCTTCGACGACGTCCGCCAAACCGAGAAACTCCAGATTTACGACAAGCGAATCGATCTGGTGAACGGGCAATTCGTAGTCGAAAAACCGATCGGGCGGAAGGTGGACTTTCCACCGGATGAACCGTTGATGCTGGAGTGCCAGCATTTTGTCAAATGTGTGGAGACCCGCAGTACTCCCAAGACCGACGGCGCCGACGGCTGGCGCGTGTTGAAGGTGCTGGAGGCCAGCCAACGCTCTCTCAACATGAACGGAGAGCCGGTTCAACTGGAATCAGGCCGGACGCTGGAATTCGTTCGCGCATGAGAACGACGGCCTCATGGAGCCGAGTCTAGGACGTGCACTTTCGAACTGTTCTGCGTAATATCTTTTCCACTTGGGCGGGCTATGCCGTCACACTATTGGTTGGCTTCCTACTTGCTCCTTTCGTCGTTCATCATTTAGGAACTTCGAACTACGGAACCTGGACGCTGCTCTCTTCCCTGACCGGTTACTTCGGACTGCTGGACCTCGGACTCCGGCAGTCCGTGGGGCGGTTTGTGGCACGCCACATGGCCCTGAGCGACGACGCCGGCGTCAACCGCACGATCACCAACGCCTTGGCCCTGCTCGGCGCCGCCGGAGCCGCCGCCTTTCTGGGCGCCATCATTCTGGGTTCCTCCGTGGGGATCTTCCATATCGAAGAGCGCTTTCAGTCGGACGCCAGGCTGGCCCTCTTGATTGCAGGAGCCACCATCAGCATTGCGTTGCCCATGAGCGTCTTTAACGCGGTTCTCTTTTCCCTTGAGCGCTTCGATGTAATCACCGGGATTACCATACTGGGAGCGCTTACGCGCACTACGCTGATCCTGTCCGCACTCAGCCGCGGCCATGGAATGGTGGCGCTGGCGGTGGTCACGCTGTTGTCTGGCAGCCTCGAATACACCTTGGCAGCCCTATGCGCCAAGAAAATGTATCCGCCCCTCCGGCCGCGCCTCGCTTTCATCGAAAGGGCCTGCTGCAAACAGCTGTTTACATTTGGGATTTACCGCTTCATCTGGATCGTCGCCAACCAGTTGATCTTCTATACCGATTCGGTCGTAATCGGTATCTTTCTCAATACCGCGGCGATCACTTATTATGCGATTGCGGGATCGCTGATTAACTACGGCAGAAATATCATTTCTCTGACGGCCGACACGTTTTTCCCGACGGCCTCGCACCTGGATGCCCATAGCGACGCTGCCGGCCTGCGGAATCTGCTGGTGGACGGAACCCGTATCACACTGACCATCGGGCTGCCGCTGTGCATGGGCTTCATGTTCCTTGGGAAGCAGTTTATTGTTCTTTGGATGGGCCCGGCATATGCCGTGAGTTCCCTTTACCTGATTGTTCTGGCGATCCCCCAGTTCACCAGCATGCCTCAATATATCTCCGCCATGATCCTGGTGGGCATGGCCAGGCATAAGAAACTGGCCTTCGTGGTCATGGCGGAAGGAATCGCGAACCTGCTTCTGAGCATCATCCTGATCCGGAGAGTAGGCCTAATCGGGGTCGCTTGGGGGACGGCGATTCCACATCTCCTGTCGACCGGCGTCGTCATTCCTATCCTTACGTTGCGCGCCCTCGACATGCGCTGGCGGGATTACTTTCTCAGAGCCTTTCTCCGACCGTTGGTTGCAGCGGCTCCCAGCGCGGCACTGTGCTTTACCTTCTCTCGTCTCGTTCTCCGGCCGGCCTGGGCCGCGTTCGGTCTCGAGGTTGCCGCCATCGCGTGCGTTTCCGGCATCGCCAGTTACTACCTTTGCCTGTCGGCCGAGCGGCGGGCCAGCATTTGGCAAGGGGCGAAGATCAAGCGAGTAAGGGAATTGGTCAGTGTGGATCCTGGTACCTAAGTAAATGGAGATAAGGTTCAGTGAACGAGACATTGGACCGGCTCGTTTGAGAGGTAATTGTGCAAGCAACTGGTGCAGGATGAGGATGTCGTGGTTTAGCAGGATGATGAAAAAGTAAGACCCGGGGTAACCATTGGGGTGTCGAAATCGCCTGGGTTATATGCGGGGAAGAGACATCCAGCAGAGTGCGATGTTCAGCTATGTTTCGCCGGAGGCGC
>Ga0182024_10002306_pt1 | contig 47699 bp, 43 predicted proteins | sample P32metaG_FD_120480 | JGI IMG/M metagenome (GOLD analysis project Ga0182024, IMG submission 120480) | Permafrost microbial communities from Stordalen Mire, Sweden - P3-2 metaG (Illumina Assembly) | ecosystem: Environmental > Terrestrial > Soil > Wetlands > Permafrost | place: Sweden: Stordalen... | reverse complement strand
GTGCCGAAATTATAGCGGAGTCAGCCCGGTTCGAGTTGAATTACCCGGAATCCACGGCGTCAGGAGCCCTGAAATTTGCATCGCTTGCATCGAAATTCTGCATTGTACTTGCTCTTCCGCAGGCGCTATTAAAGAGAATACGAATGTCTGTTCCTGAGCAGAAGTGTGCAACCCTCCGTCGCCTGGTGAGCCACGCCCAAGAACGAGTTATTCGGAAGAGATTCAGTCCGTCGGACGGAGTCCATGACGACGCGTCTAAACCCGAAGAATGGCCTGCCGCCCGCCCAGGGTCTTTACGACCCTGCGCACGAGCACGACTCCTGCGGGATCGGGTTTGTCGCCAGCATCGGCGGCCATAAAAGTCACGACATCATCCGCAAGGGAATTCAAGTGTTGCTCAACCTTGCGCATCGGGGCGCGTGCGGCTGCGATCCTGAAACTGGAGACGGCGCGGGCGTGCTGATCCAGATTCCGCACAAGTTCTTCACGCGCGAATGCGACAAGCTGGGATTCTCGCTGCCGAAACCGGGAACTTATGGCGTCGGCATGACGTTCCTGCCGGTCGAAAAGCACCAGCGCTTGCAGTGCGAAGGAATTCTCGAGCGCATCGTTCGCGAAGAGGGCCTGACCTTACTCGGCTGGCGCGATACCCCGGTCTACGCTTCCGCGATCGGCCGGGTGGCACGCGCTTCGCAGCCTTACATCCAGCAGATTTTCGTGCGCTGCACTTCGGGGATGGGGGAAGACGTCTTCGAGCGCAAGCTCTACGTTGTGCGCAAGCGGGCCGAGAATGAAATCCGGGAGTCCGGCATCGAAGATGCGGAGATGTTTTACATTCCCTCGCTCTCCTGCCGCACGATCGTCTACAAGGGTTTGTTGCTGGCTCCGCAGATCGCCAACTTTTATCGTGAACTCTCCGATCCAGACGCGGTCAGCGCGTTGTGCCTGGTGCACCAGCGCTTCTCGACCAATACGTTTCCCAGTTGGCAACGAGCGCATCCTTATCGCTACGTCGCGCACAACGGGGAAATCAATACGCTCCGCGGCAATGTCAACTGGATGCGAGCTCGCCAGTCGCTGCTGGAATCCCCGCTTTTTGGCGACGACCTGAAGAAACTGCATCCCATCATCGCTCCCGATGGCAGCGACTCGGCCAACTTCGACAACGCTGTGGAGTTGCTGCTCCAGGCAGGACGCAGCCTGCCGCATGTCATGGCCATGCTGATTCCGGAAGCCTGGTCGGGCAACCCGCACATGAAGCCGGAAAAGCGCGCGTTTTATGAGTATCACGCCTGTCTGATGGAGCCCTGGGACGGCCCTGCGGCCATCGCGTTCACCGATGGACACGTCATCGGAGCGATGCTCGACCGCAACGGCCTGCGCCCTGGACGATACGTCGTGACTCATGACGATCTGGTCGTCATGGCTTCGGAAGCAGGAGTGCTCGACATTGCGCCCGAGCAGGTCAAGAGTAAGGGGCGCTTGCAGCCGGGGAAGATGTTCCTGGTCGATACGGTTGAAGGCCGTATTGTTTCCGATAAGGAGATCAAGCAGAAACTCGCGTCGCGGCAGCCCTACGCAGAGTGGGTGAAAGAGAATCAGATCACGATCGATCAGTTGCCCGAGCCCTCGCGGATGCACTATCCGGACGCCGAAACCCTTCTTCGCCGCCAGCGTGCCTTCGGTTACAGCGATGAAGATCTGCGGATGATCCTCGGCCCGATGGCGTCGAAGGGAGAGGAACCGATTGGTTCCATGGGCACCGATACGCCGCTGGCCTGTCTCTCCGACCAACCGCAGTCGTTGTTCAACTACTTCAAGCAACTCTTCGCGCAGGTGACCAATCCTCCCATCGATCCTATTCGCGAAGAGATGGTGATGTCATTGATCAGCTACATCGGGAGCGAGCGCAACATTTTGGAGGAAGCGCCTGAGAACTGTCACATGCTGAAGCTGGCGCACCCACTGCTCTCGAATCGCGAACTGGAGAAGCTGCGCCGGGTATCGAATCGCGACTTGCTGGCGACCACGCTGCCAGCGTTATTTCGCGCGAAAGATGGCGAGGAGGGACTCAAGCGAGCTCTGGACGAGTTGTGCCAGCGAGCTTCGCTGGCGGTGAAGGCCGGATATTCTCTACTGATTCTTTCTGATCGCGGCGTGGACAAAGACTATGCACCCATTCCCTGCCTGCTTGCGCTGGCCGCCGTACACAACCTGTTAGTGCGGGAAGAAACGCGAACGCAGGTGGCTCTGATCACCGAGTCCGGCGAGCCGCGCGAGGTCATGCATTTTGCGCTGCTCAGCGGCTACGGAGCGAGCGCAATTAATCCGTACTTGGCACTGGAAAGCGTGGAAAACCTGGTTTGGCGCGGCGAATTGGGAGATGGCATCACGCCGGAACTTGCGGTGAAGCACTTCATGAAGGCGATCAAGAAAGGCCTGCTGAAGACCTTCTCGAAGATGGGTATCTCGACGCTGCAGAGTTATCAGGGAGCGCAGGTTTTCGAAGCCATCGGGCTGAACAAAGAATTGATTGACGCGTATTTCGCCGGCACAACTTCACGCATCGAGGGGATTGGACTGTCTGTTCTGGCGGCCGAGGCGCAGATGAAACACGAGTACGCCTTCCGTCCACTGACCGAGTTCGAGACCGAGCTTTCAGTCGGGGGCAGCTATCACCAGCGCGTCAACGGCGAATATCACCTGCTGAATCCGCAGACCATCAGCAAACTGCAGCAGGCCGTGAGGCAGGACAGCTTCAAGACATTTCAGGAATACACCGACCTTATCGACAAACAGAGCGCCAACCTGTGCACGCTGCGCGGCCTGATGAAGTTGAAGAAGAGTAACCAGCCGGTGCCGCTCGAAGAAGTTGAGCCTGCCAAAGAGATCGTGAAGCGCTTCACCACCGGCGCCATGTCGTTCGGATCGATCAGCAAGGAAGCTCATGAAACTTTGGCTATCGCCATGAACCGCATTGGCGGCAAGTCCAACACCGGCGAGGGTGGAGAGGACGAAGAGCGCTTCAAGCCCGACGCCAGCGGCGACTTGCGGCGAAGCGCCGTCAAGCAGGTGGCCTCGGCGCGCTTCGGCGTGACCGCGAACTACTTGGTGAACGCCGACGAGTTGCAAATCAAAATGGCGCAAGGCGCGAAACCTGGAGAAGGTGGGCAACTCCCCGGGTATAAGGTCGACGAAGTGATCGCCCGTTTGCGGCACTCCATCTCCGGAGTTGGTCTGATCTCGCCGCCGCCGCATCACGACATCTATTCGATCGAGGACCTCGCGCAACTGATCTATGATTTGAAAAACGTCAATCCGCAAGCTCGCATTGCCGTGAAGTTGGTGGCCGAAGTCGGCGTAGGCACGGTTGCAGCGGGCGTGGCGAAGGCACACGCCGACGTCGTCCTGATCAGCGGTGACACCGGCGGCACCGGGGCTTCTCCCTTGAGTTCCATCAAGCATGCAGGCATTCCCTGGGAACTGGGGCTGGCGGAGACGCAGCAGGTTTTGCTGTTGAACGATCTGCGCAGCCGCATCCGCGTGCAAACCGACGGCAAACTGCAGACTGGCCGCGATGTGGCCATCGCCGCCCTATTGGGGGCGGAGGAGTTCGGATTTGCCACGACTCCGCTGATCGCGATGGGCTGCATCATGATGCGTAAGTGCCATCTCAATACTTGCTCGGTGGGCATTGCCACGCAAGATCCTGTGCTGCGCAGACAATTCCAGGGACAGCCCGAGCACGTCATCAGTTTCTTTTTCTTCCTTGCGGAACAGCTTCGGCAGTACATGGCGGAGCTGGGATTCCGCACCGTGGACGAGATGGTGGGCCGCGTCGACATGCTGGATGTGGAACCGGCTGTCGATTTCTGGAAAGATCACTGGAAGGCGCGAGGTCTCGACTTTTCGGCAATCCTCTATAACCCGCCGGTGCCTTCGCGAGTGGCGAGACGGCGCGTGCAGGCGCAGGATCATGGTCTGGAGCAGGCGCTCGATCACAAAATCCTCGGACAGGTTCACGATGCTCTCGAAACTCTTGCGCCCATCGAAGTGAACCTGCCGGTGCGCAACATACACCGCTCCGTCGGAAGCCTGTTGAGTGGCGAAATCGCGCGCCGCTACGGCTCCGCGGGACTGCCCGACGACACCGTGCGAATTCAACTCGCGGGGTCGGCGGGACAGAGCTTGGGGGCTTTCCTGGCGAACGGTGTCACGCTCACGCTGGAAGGCGAAGCCAACGACTACGTTGGAAAGGGCCTTTCCGGCGGCCGAATCATCATGTACCCACCGCGTGCTTCCCATTTTGCTCCCGAAGAAAATATTCTGATCGGCAACGTGGCTCTCTACGGCGCGACCAGTGGGGAAGCGTTCTTCAACGGTGTTGCGGGCGAACGCTTTGCAGTCCGCAATTCGGGAGCGACGGCGGTGGTCGAGGGAGTCGGCGACCACGGCTGTGAGTACATGACGAACGGGCTGGTGCTGGTGCTCGGCTCGTGCGGCAGGAATTTTGCGGCCGGCATGAGCGGCGGCATCGCCTATGTCTTTGACAAGCGCATGGATTTCACGGAGAAACGCTGCAATCTCGACTCCGTCGATCTCGAGCCGTTACTCAACAGTCAGGATCTGCAGATAGTCCGGGATCTCGTCACGCGCCACATGGCCTTGACCGCAAGCCCGCGCGCGAAGTGGATTCTCGACAACTGGCAAGAGATGGTCTCGCGGTTCATCAAAGTCTTTCCGCATGAATTCAAGCGAGTGCTGGGAGTGGGGCGCAGCGAGCAAGCCTATATCCCGAGCCACCCCGTCGCCGTTCTAGCGCACGCCCAGCATGTAGAACATGAGCAGGTGCAACATGGGTAAGACCACGGGCTTTATGGACTATTCGCGGGAACTGGCTCCGCGTCGGCCCGTACTGGAGCGCGTGAATGACTGGTTTGAGATCTATCAGGACTTCCCGGAAGAAAAGCTTCGCAAGCAGGGCGCCCGCTGCATGGATTGCGGTGTTCCGTTCTGCCAAACGGGATGTCCCGTCAGCAATCTCATCCCTGACTGGAACGATCTGGTTTATCGCGGGCGTTGGAAGGAAGCTGTCCGTCAGCTACACGCTACCAACAATTTCCCCGAGTTCACCGGGAGAATCTGTCCCGCTCCCTGCGAAGCGTCTTGTGTTTTGGGCATTAACCAACCTCCGGTTACGATCAAGCAAAACGAAAAAAACATTGTGGAGCGCGGCTTTCTCGAGGGTTGGATCCGGCCCGAGCCCGCCAAAATTCGCACCGGGAAGAAAGTTGCTATCGTCGGTTCGGGTCCGGCAGGATTGGCTGCGGCGCAACAACTGTGTCGCGCCGGACATTCGGTCGTGGTCTATGAGAAGGCAGATCGCATCGGTGGATTGCTGCGTTACGGTATCCCCGAATTCAAGATGGAGAAACACATCATCGATCGGCGCCTCGAGCAGATGTCCGCCGAAGGCGTGAAGTTCGTTCCCAATGCTGAGGTCGGAAAAAACATCGCGGTCGAAGACTTGCGGCGTGAGTGCGATGCTATTGTGCTGGCGGGGGGCTCCGAGCATCCGCGTGATCTGAAAGTCCCCGGACGCGAGCTGAAGGAAATTTATTTTGCAATGGAGTTCCTTCCGCAGCAGAACAAGCGTTGCCTGGGGGACACGATTGACCCAGCGGTCGAAATTCTTGCCACGGGCAAGCGCGTAGTCATCATTGGAGGCGGCGACACCGGCGCTGACTGCCTAGGCACGTGCCACCGGCAGAAGCCGCTTTCGGTTCACCAATTTGAAATCATGCCGAAGCCGCCCGACGAGCGCTCGCCGCAGACGCCTTGGCCCATGTGGCCCCTGCAATTGCGCATCGAGGGGGCTCACGAAGAAGGCGGCGTGCGTGATTGGAGCATTGCCACTGCAAAATTCACGGGCGACGAAACCGGGAACGTCAAGCAGCTTCATGCCGTTCGGGTTGGTCCTCCCCCAAGGTTCGAGCCAATCCCTGGCACGGAGTTTACGATAGAAGCTGACCTGATCTTGATCGCCATGGGCTTCCTCGGTCCGGTCCGCAGCGGAATGATCGAGCAATTGGGAGTTCAGCTCGACAACCGCGGCAACGTGGCGACGGATCAGAATTACATGTCGTCGGTTCCGGGAGTATTCGCGGCGGGCGATATGCGCCGCGGTCAATCGCTCGTGGTGTGGGCGATCTCGGAGGGCCGCAAAGCGGCTGCTGCTGTCGATGCCTACCTGAAGACGCTCACGTTGCGGCCTGTTGTTCCCTTGGCTTCCGCTGCACGGCAAATCGCTTCGTGATCACCACAATCCAACCGCCGCCTAAGCTAAGATGGAGCGGGCTAAGATGGAGCGGGGTAAGATACCTGCACCAGCGTCATGATCCAACTTTCGGACATCCAATCCGCGCTCAACAGAATTCGGGCGGACATTCGCATCTCTCCCTGCACCCACTCGGAGACATTTTCCGGGCTTACCAACAATTCTATCTTCCTCAAGCTCGATAATCAGCAGCGCACCGGCGCTTTCAAAGAGCGGGGAGCGCTGAACAAACTGCTCACTCTTAACCATGATGAACGTGCCCGCGGTGTGATCGCCGCATCGGCCGGCAATCATGCGCAAGGGGTCGCTTACCACGCGGGACGCCATAAGATTCAGGCGCGAATCGTGATGCCGCTCCCCACACCGCTCACCAAGGTTTCGGCGACTCGCGCCTATGGCGCGGAGGTCGTGCTGCACGGGACCAACTATGACGAGGCCTACGAAAAGGCCGTCGAGCAGAGCCAGAAGGAACGTCTGACCCTGATTCATGCCTTCGACGACGACGCGGTCATCGCCGGGCAGGGAACTCTCGGACTCGAAATTCTGCAGCAACATCCCGACATCGAGGTCATCGTAGCGCCCATCGGCGGCGGTGGACTCATCGGCGGAATCGCCTGCGCCGTCAAGGAAACTAATTCTGCTGTGCAGGTCTTCGGAGTTCAGCCCTCCCGGATTCCTTCCATGAAAGCCGCAGTGGCCGAGGGCAAACCCGTCACCTTGAAGTCCGCGAAAACGATCGCCGACGGAATCGCGGTACGCCGCGCCGGAGAACGCACGCTTCCCCTGGTTCAAAAATATGTGGACGACATTGTTACCGTGGAAGAAGAAGAAATCGCAAACGCGATTCTCTTGCTGCTGGAGCGCGAGAAAACGTTGGCCGAAGGCGCCGGAGCAGCCGCCATCGCCGCAGTCTTGAATCACAAGCTGCCTTTGCAGGGCAAACGAGTCGCGGTGCTCGTCTGCGGCGGCAATATCGACGTTACCTTACTCTCGCGCATTATCGAGCGCGGTCTGGTCAAGGATGGTCGCCTCGTCCGCTTGCGCGTTCACCTGCCCGACTATCCCGGCGCGCTGCACCGGTTAACCGGGATCCTGGCCGAACACCGGGCCAACATCGTCGAAACCGCGTATGACCGCGCTTATCATGGAGTCAATCTCGGCGATACTGCCATTGACATCACCATGGAGACCCGAGGCCCCGATCACATCGCAGAACTCCTTGCGGCTCTGGTTTCCGCCGGTTACACGCACGAGAGAATTCTGTGACAGCAGGTGGCTGAGGCGACCATATTCTGCGGTCAAGCTGCGCCGAGCTAAGAGAGATTTTTCACCGCTGTTCAATGCAGCAGCACTCAAATCGGAAAGCCCACTGACGCCCTCCGGCCGCAATCAAAACCACGTAAGATAGGCATTACGTTCGGGCCGTATATGGATCTTTTGTAATACTTCGTTTGTCTGGGTAAAACTTTGTAAACCAGCGAGTTCCGCAGCTCGCGGCGATGTAAATTAGAAGGTGGAGCGCATGAACGCTAAGAAAGCAGCAATCACGACGTTTGTCTTTTCCGTCATAAGCGTGTTCGGTGCGCAGTTCCTGCCGGCATGTTTCGGAGCTGCGGTCGGCCAACCCCAAGTCGCTGGCCAACCCGCGGTCGCAAGGCGCATTGGCGCCATTAAGGCGATCAATGGCAACGCGATCACCTTGACGCCGGACTCCGGCCCTGACGTCTCGGTGAACGTGCAGCCGAACGCTCGCATCTTGAGTATTGCGCCCGGCGAGAAGGATCTCAAGAATGCGACGGCCGTCCAGTTGCAGGCACTGCAGGTGGGCGACAGAGTCCGCGTTCGCGGGCAGGCGTCTGCGGACGGCACGTCCATTGCCGCTTTGGAAGTCATCGTGATACCCCGTTCCGACCTTGAGGCGCGTCACGAACAGGAACGCCAGGACTGGACGAAGCGCGGACTAGGAGGTCTGGTGGGTGCCGTCGATCCCGCGACCGGCACGATAACCATCTCGGTAACGAGCTTGGGCGGAAAAAAAGACATCGCGGTGCATACCTCGCAGAGCACTGTGTTCCGCCGCTACGCTGCGGACTCCGTGAAATTCGATGATGCCAAGCCCGGCACCTTGCAGGAAATCCAGCCGGGCGATCAGCTCCGGGCGCGCGGTGATCGCAGCGCTGACGGCTCCGAGTTGACGGCGCAGGAAATTGTCACTGGCACCTTCCGCAATGTCGCGGGCTTAGTGAATTCGGTGGATGCAAGCGGGGGCACAATCAGCGTTCAAGATTTATTGAGTAAGAAGGCAGTGCAGGTCAAGATCACAGCGGAATCGCAGCTCCACAAACTGCCCCCCGAGATGGCGCAACGTATCGCAATGCGGTTGAAAGGCTCCATGCCTCCGGGCACGCCGGGAGCGGCTGCTTCTTCGAGCTCCGGATCTGCGCCAGTGGCTGCCAACGGCCCGCGAACTGGTGCTCCGGCTGGAGGGATGAACTCGGGTGGAGGCGCAATGGGCGGTGCAGGCATGCGCCAGGGTGGATCGCCGGACTTCCAGCAGATGTTGAGCCGCATGCCTGCGGTTACGCTCAACGATCTGCACAAAGGTGATGCTGTGTTGATTGTCACGACCCAGGGCACGGCGGCCGCTGGTGGCACCGCGATCACGCTGCTTAGTGGAGTGGAGCTGATCCTTCAGGCCGCTCCCAATGGGAGTCAGGCAATGATGTTGGCGCCCTGGAGTTTAGGCGGCGCGCCTGCTGGCGACGCAAGTCAATAACAATGCCTGTCTCGAAAAAGATTGTTCCGCTGCTTTTATAGATTCGTACGTCATTAAGGAGTAGGAAGATCAAATGAAGGTTGAGAAATGCGCCTATTGTTTCGTCATTGTGATCTTATTGTTGTTGTCCGCAAGTGCGTTGTTGGCGCAAGCCGCATCGGGAATTCTCCGCGGACAAGTCGCCGATCCGTCCGGAGCAGCCATTTCCGGAGCGAGCGTGATTATGACTCCGGCCACCGGTTCCCCGATTGTGGTCCAGAGCAATGGCCAAGGGATGTATGAGTTCAAGACCTTAGCACCAGGGAAGTACATCCTCACCGTCGCCGCGCCAGGATTCACGCTCTTTGAGAACGACAATGTCGTGATCGCCGATCAGCCTCTCCGGCTCAACATTGCATTGGCAATTGAAGTGGAGCAACAAAAAGTTCAGGTTTCTGATACCGCTCCGACCATCGATGTGAATCCCTCGAACAATGCCGGCGCCATCGTAATCTCCGGTAAAGAACTCGAAGCCCTGCCCGACGATCCCGATGAGTTGCAGTCGGATCTGGAGGCGCTCGCCGGACCTTCCGCAGGTCCCAGCGGCGGACAGATGTATATCGACGGTTTCACCGCCGGTCAGCTTCCGCCCAAATCGTCCATTCGCGAAATCCGCATTAACCAGAATCCCTTTTCTTCGGAGTATGACAAGTTAGGCTACGGCCGCATTGAAATTTTCACCAAGCCCGGAACCGACAAATACCACGGGCAATTCTTTGTGCTGGGCAATGACTCTGCCTTCAATACGCGGAATCCCTTCGCCGGATCGGAGCCGCCGTACGATTCCACTCAGTACAACGGAAACATTGGCGGCCCGCTTGGCAAGAAAGCCTCGTTTTTTTTCAATGTCGAGCGCAGGAATATCAACGAACTGGCTGCGGTCAATGCGTTCGTCCTCGATCCGTCTTTGGTGGGAGTCCCGTTGGTGGAATCGATTCCCAACCCACGCCAGCGAACGAACCTCAGCCCGCGGCTTGATTGGGCGCTAACCCCGAACAACACGCTGACCGCTCGCTATCAATACTTCCGCGATACTGAAACCAATAACGGGGTTGGACTGCTTAGTCTCCCGTCGCAAGGCTACTTCTCCAAGGAAATCGAGCACACAGTCCAAATCAGCGACACCCAGGTGATTGGCTCGAAAATTATCAATGAGACGCGGTTCCAGTATCACCGCGACGACAGTATTCAGAACCCGCTGGATACAAACCCGAGTGTGAACGTACTGGGCAACTTTATCGGTGGCGGCAATGGGACCAACCTCGACGACCGGCAGAACAATTACGAGATACAGAATTACACATCGTTGATCCACGGCAATCATAGTCTCAAGTTCGGGGCGCGGGTGCGGGCCACGCAAGACACCAACTCTTCCACTGCGGGATTCAACGGCGCCTTTACGTTTTCTTCGTTGGGGACTCCCTCAAACGACAACGACACGCCTTCGCATTGCGCCACTCTCGGGCAAAACCCAGCATGTCCCATCTCTTTGCGTTATGCGGATCTGCAGTTGCCCCCCGTGAGCAGCGGCGGCATTCCGTATGCAACGCAACTTACGTACACTACGGGCATTCCGACCACTGAAGTCACATATTACGATGTCGAACCTTACGTGCAGGACGATTGGCGGATCAAGCCGAACTTCACGCTGAGCACGGGTCTCCGCTTCGAAACGCAAAATGTCATTCATGACCACGGAGACTGGGCCCCGCGCTTGGGCTTTGCCTGGGGAGTAGGCGGGCGAAGCGCTCCTCCAAAAGTGGTAATTCGTGGTGGCTACGGCATCTTTTACGATCGTTTCCAATCGGCGCAGTTGTTGCAGGCGGAACGGCTGAACGGCATCACGCAACAACAATTTATTATCAATAATCCGACATGCTTTCCGGGCGTCGATAAAGCGCTCTCAAGCTTTGCCAACTGCGGCGCAGCTTCTTCTGCCGCTTCGAACACCTATCAGATCAGTCCCAGACTGCACGCTCCGTATACCCTGCAAGGGGCGCTCGGCGTGGAACGCCAGCTCACGAAATCGGCGACTCTTTCCGTCATTTACTTGAATTCGCGTGGCTTTGACCAGTTCCTTACCATCAATGCCAGTGCTCCACTCCCGGGCACTCCTTGCACTCCGAATTGCCCCCCGATCAACGGGGGCAACGTATACCGTTACGTTTCCGAAGCCAACTTCAAGCAAAACCAGCTGATGATGAACACCAATGTTCGCGTCGGCTCCAAGGTTCAGTTATTTGGTTATTACTCGTTGGGCTATGCCAACAGCGACACCTCCGGCGTTACCAGTTTCCCGTCGAATTCCTACAATATCAGCCAGGATTATGGCCGAGCGTCTTTCGATGTGAGGCATCGGTTCTTCCTGGGTGGCAGCATCGCCCTGCCTTATTTGTTTCGTCTGAGTCCATTCATGGTGGTGAGTTCCGGATCTCCATTTAACATCACAACGCCCATCGACGTGAATGGAGATCAGATTTATAACGATCGCCCGGGGCTGGTATCAACGGCGACTTGCGCCGCTCCCACGCCCACGATTTCGGGTCCGCAGAACAACATTTACTGCACGACCTTGGGCACCTTCGATGCTTTGGGGGACGGAAAACTTCTGCCGATCAACTCCGCTACCGGCCCGGCGCACTTTGTTATGAACTTGCGCTTTACCAAGACGTTTGGATTTGGACCAAAGGCGAAAGCCAGTTCCGGCCAGGGCCAAGGTGGAGGAGGCGGCCCGCGAGGAGGAGGCGGCGGCGGCCGCGGTGGCCCGCTATTCGGCGGCGGCCCGTCATTTTCTTCAGGTAATTCAGATCGCCGTTTCAATCTCACACTGGGGGTGAATGCCCGCAACGTTTTCAACAATGTGAACGCCGCCAATCCCGCCGCGGTGTTGGGGTCCAGACTCTTTGATGTTCCCAATTCTCTGCAAGGTGGTCCGTTCTCGCCCGGCACTGCGGCCAACCGTAAATTCGAACTACAAGCTACCTTCAGTTTCTGATATTGCTCTCGGCATATCGCGAATTCGCCGATTCGGGTTATGCTGGAAGTAGAGACTGTACGCTGCGCAATCCAGCAAACTAAGGCCGGGTGCGGGTGCCTTTCCTCCGTCCGCTTTATTTGCCCCCGTTGGGGCGGAAGTACATTTGGAGTCTGTACAAAATCGGAAGGCTCACGCTCTGCAACAACCAAGGCTTAGGCACAGTGAATGTTCCGGTCCGCCTGAACTGCCCTCCCGAAATCACCTTGTTGACTCTCCGGCGCTCTGCGACCGCGTAAGTGCTAACGGCGGAGGTTCGTCGCACCCCCGGTATGCAATCCTTTTCACCAAGGGATATCTTAATTGGCGAAGTGTCGTCCGTAAGATATTGCAAAATAAGGGTAATACTCGTCGTCGTAAGTGGTCCTGCATTTGCCACCTCAAGTGAAGAGCGAGCCCGGCTCGCCAGGAGAAGAATGCGTCGTCGCATCTGGCCTGCGGTGGTGTTGCTGGTACTGCCCGCGCTTACTTTGGCAGTGGCTACACCCTCGACGCGTCTGCGATCAGCAACTTTCGAGCAGCGCGAAAGCCAGATTTCAAGAACGCTGACGCGCGCTTCCCAGTTCGCCGATGTGCCCCACCTCAGCTCACAGCGTGCTTGCGAAGAGGTTCAGCCTCCCGAGGCCCTTACCACTCCTGATCCACTTCTCACCCCGGCGGCACGCGGCCAGAAGGTAAAAGTCAGCTTCATCATTGGAACCGATGGGCGCGTTCACAGCCCGCTCATTCTTGAAAGCGCGGGCCTCGCGGGCGACCGCCATGTTCTGCAAACCGTGCGCACGTGGAGATATCGGCCGGCAACCTGCAACGGTGTGCCGACTGAAACAGAAGGCAAAATCGAATTTTCCAGCCGATAGCACTCGCCTCAGCCGCTGGGCTAGAATGGCCCCAGCAGTGGGGTGATTGGATTCGTGGACGAAGACAAGAGAAATCCCAGACCCTCCGGTTCGCCAGCTGATTCGCAGCTAAGCGGCTCCGAGATGGACGAACTTTACCGCCGGTTGCAACCGGAGATGCGCCGTCCCAAGCCTGGTCCGGATGCCATGGCGGCGGCGATGGAGGCCGCGCAACGTCTGGCTGCCGAATCGGACGCGGAACAAGCTGCGGATGACGCGGCACAGGAACTCGGCAGCGATTCCACCACGATCGTTTGCCGCGTTTGTGGATACCGCAATGGCACAGGGAATAAGTTCTGCGGCATGTGCGGCGTCACCGTCGGCGAACGGGAAGACGCAGAGTCTGGCGTTCTCCCAAAGGACGACCGTCCGCCCTCGAATGCTGTTTCGCTTTTCCCCGATCCCTTTGCGGATCACGCGCCTCAAGCCGAAGTAAGGCCTACCCAGTTACGGACCTCGGCACAAGAAACCCATCACTACCATCACCATTATCATCATCACTATTTTCCTGGTGGACAGGAAGCGACGGGTGCGCGGTCCGCGGGCGATCCAGTCCGTGTTGATCCCGTGCGGGAACTGCGACCGACTGCGGCGCTTAGAGGCGACATGAGCCGCGCCGAGGCCGCGGTTCGGCGCATTACGCACGAGTGGGTGCTGGCCTGCAACACCAAGCACCTCGACGATCTGCTCGACCTTTACGTTCCCGACGCGCTGGTTCTGCGGTCCAATTGTCCTCCGATCCGCGGCGCAGCCGCGGTTCGCGAGTTTTTCTTTGGCGCGCTGGATGCGGGGCTGGGCGAAGTAGAGGTCGATCCTCTGCGCGTGGAAGTCGTCGGCGATCTGGCGTACGAAGCCGGGCGGTGCAAGGCTTTGATTCCCGGCGCAACCGGTAAGCGCCGCGAAGAACGCGGCAAGTACCTGTGGGTTTGTGCGCGGCAGAGTAACGGAGAATGGAAGTTGGCTGCCGATTGCTGGTCGAGCGATTTAACGCTCAGCGCATTGGAATCCGATGTCCCGCAGAGTGCAGGAATAAAGACCAGCCCGCCCCGCAAGACTTCCTAACCAGACCGCCTGCACTGTTTGTTCGGCGACGATTCGCAACTACGATTCCGCCGCGACGAGAGGCTGCTGAAACTCAATTCGCGACCTTCGTTTTGAAAACGCTGAAAACTCAATTCGCCCCTTCGTTTTGAAAGGGGGCGGCTTTAGGCCGCGCATAAGTGCCGCACAATTAGCTCGGCTTTAGCCACCAAACGGAAGAACATCGACCAGGAAACAGTATTCCAGCAGCCTATACGATTCACAAACTACAGACCCACGCCGATTTTTGCCAGATCGCCTCGCAATTGCTCCAGTTGCTGCATCTCAATAGTCTGCATACCCAACTTTGCTGCGCATTCCAGATTGAGCGCGCGATCGTCGATGAAGCAGCACTGTTCCGCCGGGATCTGCGTCGTCTCCAAAGCCAGGCGATAAATGTCGCGCTCCGGCTTGCGAAATCCGACGAAGCAGGAGCTTACGAACAAGCGGAAGATCTTTCGCAGTCCATATTTGTCAATCCGGTAATAATTCAGCTCGCGCGATTCGTTGTTGAGCGTGCTCATGAAGTATTTGCCGGAGTCAGCCAGCGCCCGCGCGAACTCCAGCACTTCGGGAAACGGTTGCGACAACGAGAACATATAGTCGCGGAACACGTCGGGCGTGAACGGGCGCGTGCGATAGAACACGGTGCGGTCCAGATATTCCTGGAGCGTAATCTTTCCGCGTTCGAACGATGACACCAACATCTCGTGACGGTCCTGGAATTCTTTCTGGTCGAGCTGAAAGTGCTCGAACGTTGCACTGCGTTCGGTATGGTCCCATGCGTTGGTGAGCAGCACACCGCCGACGTCCCAAAAAATGGCGCGAATGGCAGACAAAGATAGTTCCTCCCTACGGAAAAGGCCTGGAAAAAGAGTGTAGACGATTCCGGAAAACACGCTTGACATATACCTATATAGGAATATATATTCAACCTAGATGGCAAGAGCCGCGACCACATCGGATGCGTTCAATGCGGTTGCCGAGCCGCGTCGACGGGAGATCTTGAACTGCCTGGCGCTGCAGGAGCGGCCGGTTGGGGACATCGTGGCGAGTCTGGGCCTCGGACAACCTTCGGTTTCCAAGCATCTGCGGGTGCTGCGAAATGTTGGTCTGGTGCGCGCGCGGCGGCACGGGCGGAACATATTTTATCGAACCAACGCGGAAGCGATCCGGCCGCTGCACGAGTGGAGCAAAACATTCGAACGCCTGTGGCAGCACCAGTTGAATCGAGTCAAGGAGCGGGCCGAGGTTAAGAGCAAGGCGTTAGACAAAATCTGATTAGAAACGAGGGCAGGAGGAATGATGATTTCGACAGCAACAGCGGGCATTGAAAATTTGACACTGAACATTACCCAGGAAATTCACGTTCGTGCGGCACTGGAGGTGACGTTCGCGGCGCTGCTGGAACAGCTCGGGCCGGGGAATGACACACCGGACGGCAAGGCGATGCCGATGAAGATCGAGCCGTGGCCCGGTGGACGGTGGTTCCGCGATCTGGGCGACGGGAACGGTCATTTCTGGGGGCAAGTGCAGGCCATCAAGCGGCCGACGCTGCTCGAAGTTACCGGGCCGTTGTTCATGTCCTATCCGGTCGTCTCGAATCTGCAATACCGCTTGAGCGAGGAAGACGGTGGAACGCTGATCAAGTTTCACCACACGGCGCTCGGACTGATTCAGGACGACCATAGACAAGGCGTGGGGAAGGGATGGACGCACATGCACAATCGCGTCCGGGAGCGGGCGGAGGAAGGGCGGCGGTAAGGGTTGATGCTGATTGTTGATTGAAAAAGCCATGGCTGGGCCGATCCAATCATTAATCATCAATGAAAGTCCTGCGGAAGAAGGAGGAACCTATGTGTCCGGCCTGTATGGCGAGCGCGGCGTTGATGGCAGGTAGCGTCATGTCGACCGGCGGTGTTGCCGCGATCGTGGTGAAGATGGTTCGTTCGAAAAAGAGCGAACAGACGGATGGTTCGAAGAATGTGACGGAAAGGAAAAGTGATTATGGCAACCATGACGAGCAAGACGGAACTGGGAACGGTCGTACCGCAAGCTGAGTGGGTTGCGGCAAGAAAAGAGCTTTTGCGCAAGGAGAAGGAGTTCTCGCGATTGCGCGATGAGCTGAGCCGGCAGCGGCGCGCGCTGCCGTGGGAGCGGGTGGAGAAGAAGTACGTGTTCGATGGGCCGCGAAGCAAGGAGACGCTTGGCGATCTATTCGCCGGACGGAGCCAGCTGATCGTCTACCACTTCATGTTTGGCCCAGGATGGAAAGAGGGCTGCCCGAGCTGCTCGTTCCTGGCTGATACCTTCGACGGTGCAGTCGTACACCTCGCGCACCGCGACGTGACTTTTGTAGCGGTTTCCCGGGCGACTCTGCCGGAGATCGAGGCATTCAAGAAGCGCATGGGATGGCAGTTCAAGTGGGTCTCGTCGTTCGGAAGCGACTTCAACCGCGACTATCACGTGTCGTTTTCGAAGGATGAGATGGCCGAGGGCAAGGTTTATTACAACTACGAGATGACAAAATTTGGCGCTGAGGAAGGTCCGGGCGCGAGCGTGTTCTACAAGAACGAGGCCGGGGAAATCTTCCACACGTATTCCGGCTATGCGCGGGGACTTGATCCCATGCTGAGCGCGTACAACTGGCTCGATCTGACGCCGAAGGGGCGCGACGAACAAGGGTTGGCCTTTACGATGGCGTGGGTTCGGCACCACGACAAGTACGAAGATGGCCAGATAGTCGATGCCAAGCGGCCCTACGTGCCGCCCGCGAAATCGGATGCTGCGTGCTGCTCGGAGAAGGAACACGCGTAAGTATTTGAGCTCCGAAAGAGTAGCGCCGCCGTCCCGGCGGCTGTCCGGCGGGCGTCCTCGCCCGCCGCGCCGAGGGCGAGACGCCCCCGAGACAGCCGGCAAGATGCCGGCGCTACACCGCGGACGCTACCATGCCGCAGTTACTACTAGTGTTGGTAGATGGTCGTGTCGGGGTGATAGTTGCGCCAGTCGAACCAGTAGTCTTTGAGAGCGGGGACACGATCGAGGCACTTGCCTTGCGAAGGTCCGGAGACGGCGCAACCTTGGAAGTTCCACTCGCTGGCGGTCGCGGCGTCAAGCAAGATCCAGGCCTTGGGATTGGCTGGGGGCGCTTCTTTGGTTGCGGGCGAAGCATCGGCTTTAACTTCAACTGAGGCACGGGGCGCGGCTTTCGCTTCAACGTTCGTATCGGGCTTCGTTACTGCCGTCTCGACTTCGGTCTCGCCTTTTAGAAAAAACTCGGCCTCTTTGCCGTCGATGCGGCTGATGAAAACGCGGAAGGATTTGCCATCGGGGCCGACCGCTACTAACAGCGGCGTGCCGCGGACGTGATCGACGACTGGCGATTGTTTGACGAGCGCCTCCCAAGGATAGGCTCGGCCGGCGCCGTCGATTTCCAGTCCCACAACCACATCGCGAGACTTGAGCTCGGTTCCCGGAAAACTGATCACAACGGGAAGCTTGGCTACCTTCGGTTCCCAATCGCTGTCATACTCCTTCAGATATCTCGGTACCGGAGCCAGCACCTTGCCGTCGGACACTTCCGACTTCCACTCGCCGAAGGTCAACTCGTCACTCATCACCAGTTCGAGCGACGCGCCCTGCAGCGGGCCATAGATGGCTTTGCCGGTGATCTGCTGCCACCACGTCCCGGTTTCTCGATCACGCATCAGGAAGTTCTGGTTGTTGATACCGGCCAGATAAAAATGCAGAACTCTTCCGTTTACAGTTCGCGTCCACACCAGACCGGTGTGACAGAGCGTTCAATAAGTGACTGCCACCGGGACACCTGCCACGATGTCGTTCAATACATGGTGGTAAGCCATTTCACGGACGGGATAAGCGCGGGCGTCGGAGCCGTAGTGGACCGCAAGAATCATTTCTCCTTTGTCGAGTTTGCTGGCGGATGCGGATTCGAACTGCGGAGTGTCCACGGGATGGAACATCCACTCGAAGTAGTTGAGGCGGGACATGACTGCGGCGAACGCGACCACGACCATGACGGAGGCGAGAACGATCTTGCGCGATTTCGTGGCAGCGCCCCAGAGGATGAGCACGAATAAGAGACAGATTATGGCGGCGGCGAGAGTTCCCCAGGGAGCGCGCTGGCGGAGGGCCATCGCCAGGGCCAGCGACGATGGAGTCTGGTGGTGGAAAGGGCGGATGATGAATGCTGGGACGAAAAACAATCCGATGCCGGCGAGGGCGGACGGGACGAAGAGGAACCAAAGAAAGTTGCGACGAGGTTGCATGGTGGATTGAAATCCAACGGCGCCTTCGATTGTAACCAATGCACAAAAGAAAAAAAGCTTTTGCGGCCACAGGGCATGGGAGGATGTTATTCCACTGACGCCGAGTGTCAAAATCCCCGACCTTGAACGGAGTCCCCTCAGGATTCGTGATTACTGTGGAGTGAAGTTCTGGTGATAGCTCGGGTTCACCACGTCCTGGAACATGGGCGTGCCCGGAGGCAGGTTCGCCGAGTTCAGGAACAGAGTGTCAAACGCATAACTACGAGTGGGTGGACTGTAGACGGTGTTGCAGCATTTGAAGACGCTCGTGTTGTATTCGGAGTAGTACATGCTGACCAGCGATCCGTTGTAGTAAAGAGTTTGGCCGCCCCAGTTGTCGAGCTTGCCATTCTGATCCACATCTTCCGGCGAATAGGTGTAGTACGTGGTGGCCTCCAGAGCGCCATCCTGGGTTGTTGAGGTCAGGGGCTGGGCCGAGTTGATCACATCCTCCAAGCCCGATTCGCCGCTAATGACGCCCGCCGGAGTTTGTCCTCCATTGGACGCATTCGGATCGGTCAGCTTACCGCGATGATCCGAGAAGTAGAGGATGTATCCATTCTCGCTGGTGTCATTCACCGACAGTCCTGGATCGCCGGACCTTTTCCTGCCAGCCACAGCCCCAGACTGCCGACATTGATTTCCACCGCGTTCATAATGCCGTTCACCGCGCGTCCGTTGGCCGCGTCCCGCATCTCGCCTTCGCGTGTGTCGTAGAAGTTAATGGGGTAAAACGCATTGGGACTGCCCACCTACGAAGCTGCTCCAGATGCCATTTGCTGCAGAATGATAATCGCGTTTGGATTGTAGGATCGGCCCCCGCGGTTCCCGCAGGTCCCGTAGGGGGGATGTTGTACTGGCGGGTAAAACTCTAGGTCAGCCATTTGCGGATGACCCCGACCCAGTTTCCGGCATTGTTGACATACTCAACCCGCGTCCATGCGCCCTGACCGCCGGAAGGAATCTCCGGCGTCGTGACTTCCCCTAACAGCGGGTACGAGGTCCAAGCCGCGTAGCCGACGGCGCTGACCCGGTTGTTAATGGATGGACTCGTCTGAGCCATGCCGTAATATTCGATGCCGTGGGCATTGCCGCCGCCCGGATTAAAGGCGCCAGACGAGGCAGGGATAGTCCAACCTGTATTGGGGACGAATTGCACGGTCGTCCTTAGATAACCCACCGATAAGCGCCGCGAGACTGGCGGATGTGTGACGGTGGTAACTTGTGACGTTGAACCGGCGAAACCTAGGATGTTGGTAGGTATGACTTTATCTGCCCTGCTAGTGTGCGTCGATGAGGCGTCAGCCCAATTGCTGCAACGGGCTCTGGAAGAGCTCCGCATTGGGATTGAGTCTTGTCCGGACTTCGTGCGGGCGGGTATACGGCTGGCACAGGAACGGTTCGATCTGGTGATTCTCGACGGGAAGTCCATCAGGCAAGTGATTTCCCTGTTACGGGAAACGCGTCAATCCCGGGAAAATGATGCGACTCTCGCGGTCGCGGTCCTGCAAGGGCAGGAGGGCATCCGTGAGATCTTTTCACTGGGCGCAAATTTTATTCTCTACAAGCCGGTAGCGTACGACCGGGCGCTGAGCAGCCTGCGCGCGGCACGCGCCGCAGTGCCCAGGGAAAAGCGCAAGAAAGACCGTGCTACCGTGCATGCGAAGGCTACTATCGATTACGCCGATGTCCAGCGGGAGAGAGCAGCGCTGATCGATCTCGCGCAAGACGGCATGGCTGTGCAGTTTGGTAAGAGACTTCCTCCCGTCAACAAAGTGTATTTTCAGTTCAAACTCCCCGGGCAGGCGGCGAATATCCGTCTTTCGGGTCAGGTGATGTGGCAGGACTGGAAAGGCCGCGCGGGAGTGCAGTTTGTGGACGTACCGAAAACTTCGCGGCGCCTGCTGGACGAATTTCTCGGCACCCATCTACCGAAAGAGTCTTCACGAGACCCGTTCTATGACGTCACCGTGGAGGTGGAGGAGTCGTTAAGAGCGGCGGGAGTAGCGGTTGCGGAGCTAACCCATGGAACCGGCTACACGCGTGAGACGCAACAAAGAACGGTTGCTCACAACGATCTCAAACCGCAACCCTCGAGTCTCGACAACCGGCGCGCGAAGACCCGTTACACTTGTCGCTTGAGTGCGGAAGTCTACCGCCCAGGACTTTCGATTCCCCATCGTTGCTGCCTGACTGACCTTAGTTCGGGCGGATGCTTTCTGGAAGTCGCTCTGCCGTTTCCACAGGGGTCGCCGCTGGAGATCGTGGTGCGAACCTATGAAATGAGATTGCGGCTGAGAGGAACGGTGCTGGCCTCTCATCCCGGTTACGGCATGGGCGTAGCATTTGAATTGGATACTCCGGAAGGACAGGCCAACCTGAAGAAGCTTATCGACTTCGTCGCCACGACGACGGATCCCTCCGCGTAAGCTCTTGAATCTTCGTGGAAGTGATCGATAATTCCTAACTAAGACCGCCCTGGGAGGCTCTAGGATGCGCGATCCTGCGTTTCTAGACGTTCGCCTTGTCACTGGAGAGATCATTGCCGGCAGGGCCGAAAAGGTATTGTGCGCCCTATTCTCGACGCGGAATTGACGTTCAGGCCATCGCCCATTAGGCATACAAACACGTCAATCGATAATATACGTACAAATATAGACTATATAAATGTATTTCGGAAGAAATACTGGAGGCATTCGGCGGTGATGTGAGTGGCTATTTTACGGCAGATTCTTCGGCAAGTGCGGTCTTGAAGTACTCCAGCGACCGCCGCAGGCCGGTTTCCAAATCGATCCTCGGCTCCCATTGCAGCAACTGCCGGGCCTTAGAGATGTCGGGACAGCGCTGTTTAGGATCATCTTGCGGCAGTGGTTCGTAGCGAATCTGGCTCTTTGATCCCGTTACTTTCAATACCATCTGCGCGCATTCGAGGATGGTGAATTCGTGCGGATTGCCGAGATTCACCGGCAGATGTTCGTCCGACTTCGAAAGACGCACGAAGCCGTCAATTTCGTCGCTGACGTAGCAAAAGCTGCGAGTCTGGCTGCCGTTGCCGTGGACGGTGAGGGGTTCGCCGCGCAGCGCCTGCTTCATGAAGTTGGGGACGACCCGTCCATCATTGAGCTGCATGCGCGGGCCGTAGGTATTGAAGATGCGGGCGATGCGCGTGTCAACCTTGTGATAGCGACGGTAGGCCATGGTCACTGACTCGGTGAAGCGCTTGGCTTCGTCGTAGACGGAACGCGGGCCGATGGAATTGACGTTGCCCCAATAGGTTTCCTTCTGCGGATGCTCCAGGGGATCGCCGTAGCACTCGGAAGTGGACGAAACCAAATACTTCGCGCCGTATTTGTGGGCGAGGTCGAGAGCATGAAACGTGCCCAGCGACCCGACCTTGAGCGTGGCGATGCCATGAATGCCGTAGTCCACCGGGCTGGCGGGGCTGGCAAAGTGAAAGACATAATCGACTTTGCCCACGTCAAACGATTCGCAAATATCTTTTTCGACGAACTCGAAGCGCGGCTCACGCTCCAGATGGACGAAGTTGGCGCGGCGGCCGGTGAGAAGGTTGTCTACGACAACTACGTTCCAGTTTTCGGCGAGAAGAGCATCGCAAAGGTGGGATCCTAGAAAGCCCGCGCCACCGGTAATTACCGCGCGTTTCGAATTCATGCTTTCTTGCCGTTCTTTAAGAGCGCGGCGGGAACGCCGTCGGGGTGAGAGGCCGCGCGTCCCACGCTGTAATACGTGAAGCCTTCAGCGGCCATTTCTTCGGGATCATACAAATTGCGCCCGTCAATTACGATGGGATACTTCAGTTCCTGGCGGAGGCGGTTGAGATCGAGGTTGGCGAATTCCTCCCACTCCGTGAGAATCAGCAAAGCATCTGCGCCGTGGGCCGCTTCGTAAGCCGAGGTGGCGAAGGTGAGCCCGGAAGGAATTACTTCCTGGACGCGCTCCATGGCCGCTGGATCGTAGGCCGTGATCTTACTGCCCTCCTGCAACAGCGCCCGCACCAGAAAGAGCGCGGGCGATTCGCGGATATCGTCGGTACCGCCCTTGAAGGCGAGTCCGAGCACGCCAAGGTTTTTGCCGCGCAACGTCCAGAGGGCGCTGTGTACTTTCCGTAGAAAGCGCTGGCGCTGATCTTCGTTAATCCGCATCACTTCATCGAGCAGGCGAAAGTCATAGCCGCTCTCTCGCGCCACCGCGCGGAATGCCATCACATCCTTGGGGAAACAGGATCCGCCGTAGCCAATCCCGGGGTTCAGGAACCTAGGCCCAATGCGCGAATCGGTTCCGATGCCGTGTACCACCTGATTCACATTGGCACCCACGGATTCGCAGACCGAGGCCACAGCATTGATGAAAGAAATCTTCATGGCCAGGAAGGCGTTGGAAGCGTGCTTGATCAACTCTGCGCTCTTGGTGCTGGTCACGATAATCGGAGCAGGAATCGAAGCTCGGTCGGGCCCGGGAATGGCGTCGCTGCGCTTGTAGTAGCTGCCATTGGTCAGGGGACCGTAGACTTCCCGCAACACGGCGGCCGAGCGATCACTGTCGCATCCGATTACGATGCGATCGGGAAACAGGAAGTCGGTGACCGCCGTGCCTTCGCGCAGAAATTCCGGATTGGACGCTACGTCGAACAACTCGGGATCGGTACCGCTACGCAGGATGATCTTGCGCACCCACTCGCTGGTATAGACGGGGACGGTGCTTTTCTCGACGATCACCTTGTAGTCGTTGACCCCGCCGGAGATTTCGCGGGCCACGGATTCCACGTAAGACAAATCAGCCTCACCGCTCTCGGTCGGCGGCGTGCCCACGGCAACAAAGATTGCCGAACTGAGGCGGACCGCTTCCTTCAGGTCGTCGGAGAAAGTGAGACGTTGTCCGCGGTGGCGGGTTAGAAGCTCGGGCAGAAATTTCTCATGGATGGGTACCTGGCCATTTCTCAGCGCCGCCAGTTTCCGTTCGTCATTGTCGACCAGAATGACGTCGTGTCCGAGGTCGGCAAAACAAGCGCCCGCCACCAACCCCACATATCCCGAACCGACAATCGCAATCCGCATGTTGAACTCCCCTGATGGAATTTCCTGAAACATCTTTCTTTTGGGATGCTTCCGCGAAGAAGCTGGGGGAATCAAGAAAACGGCTGGGACTTATCCACGTCGCCTTCCGATCGCAATGATTCTAACAGGATTAAGCCTATCACTGGGAGGTGCAGAAAAGCTCTTCACAGTTGTGCAACTGCATTTTTTTCAGCCAATTTGGGATGGCTGGTTTCACCCTGCGAAGACCGGAGAAAGGGGCGAAACAGCTGGGTAGCATATTGACAACTCGCGGTTTTCGGGGCAAACTCCGCTACAGACGCTGATTCTCGCTTCTGCCGTTCTTCGGTTATGGGTCAACCTCTGAAGTCTAAACCGGATCCTTCGAAACCAAATCTGAGTGCCACTGAAGTGCTGCGCGCCCAGTTGGACGATGACCGTTTTGAGACCGACTTTGCACAGCTGGCGGCCTGCTTTTCCGCGCAAGACGGAGGCGGTCTGTCGCCGGACCTTTCCAACGAGCTAGCTTTTGAAATCGTGCTCAACGAAGTCGTGGAGCAGGCCTGCCTCACGACGGGCGCTACCGGTGCGGCCATCGTGCTGCAGCGCAATGGCGAAATGGTCTGTCGCGCCAGCAATGGTTCGACGGCGCCAGAGTTGGGTTCGCGGCTCGATGAGGCTTCGGGACTTTCGGGGGAATGCATCCGAACCCGCCAGACGCAGCGCTGTGATGACGCTTGGGCGGATTCCCGGGTAGACCGCAGTGCCTCGCAACGGCTGGGAGTGCGTTCGGTGATGATCATGCCACTCCTGCGCGGGCCGGAATTGGCTGGACTCTTCGAGTTGTTTTCGTCGCAGCCGCTCGCGTTTGGAGAACGGGATAAGCTCACTCTTGGGGCACTGGCGGCTCGTATTTTAAGCAACCTGGAGCATTCCACCGAACCCCTGCCGCCGCCGAACGAGCCGAAGCCGGTATGGAGCAATCTGGAACATGTAGCCGAGCCGGTGCCCCCGCAGAATGCGCCAAAACCGGTCCTGAGCAACCTGGAGCATGCAGTCCAGCCGCCGGACCAAGCGACTCCGGTTTGGAGCAATCTGGAACATGTAGCTGAGCCCCTGCCGGCGGAGAACGAGCCGAATCCTTGGCGCCGTCTAGAGCATTTAGCCGAGCCCCTTCCGCCGCAGAACGAGCCCGTGCCGGTCTGGAGCAACTTGGAGCACGTACCCGAGTCCTTGCCGATGCACGAAAAGCCTATTCCGGTCTGGGGCAATCTGGAGCATGCAGCCGAGCCCGTGCCGCCGCGGAACGAGCCGAAGCCGGTCTGGAGCGACCCGGAGCATGTAGCCGAGCCCTTGCTGCCGCAGAGCGAGCCGATGCCGATTTCTGTAATTCACGAAAGCATCCCGGAGGTCCCGGAGGAGAATTCTCCGGGGCGCGGATTCGACTTGGTCACCTGGGCGCTTACCGCTGCGGTTCTGGCTTGCGCCATTTTGCTCGGGGCCCTCCTGGGCCGACACTTGCGGACGCCGAGGGCGATGGTGCGCCGGCATCCTATCGTGTCTATATCGGCTACGGAGAATGCGTCTTCCGCTATCAGTCCGTCCCTCAACCCGAGCCCATCCACGAAACCGGAAGGTGCCGATGCGGCTATGGAACAACCCACTTCCGCCAAAGGCAACCAGAAACCAGCTCCTCCGGGAAGCTTGCTGGTCTTCGAGAACGGCAAAGAAATATTTCGTATGCCGCCGGTGCAGAACACGCCGGCGCACAACCAGCTTGCTCAGAACGAACCCGAAGCGTCGTCACCGGTGCAGGGAAGTGGTGTGCAGAGCGCGTCGTCCGTGGAGGCGGAAAAAGTGGTTGAACTTTCCCCCGCGACGGCTGAGGATAATCTGCTTCACCGCGTCGAACCGCAGTATCCCGCGGTAGCTCGGCAACAGCGAATTCAGGGCGCGGTCGTGCTCGAAGTTCATATCGCCCGGGATGGTGCGGTTCAGCAGGTTCAGGTCCTCAGTGGACCGCCGCAGCTGGCGCATGCCTCCACCGATGCCGTGAAGCAATGGCGCTTCCGGCCGCGCCGAGTAAACGGACGATCCGCGGAGATGCAGACCAGAATTACTCTGAACTTCAGATTGCCTCAGTAAAGGAAAACCTTGGCGGGACGACTTTATTAGGTTGCGGTCTTCGCAATTGTGACCGGGATCGGAGCCGCGGATCTCGGCGAGACGCGTACGACCTCTGCGCGCTTGCGATTATTTGGCGATCCAGAAGCCTGCGGGCCGCCGCTGCCGAGAGCGTAGAGCACCACTTCCACCCGGCTGGAGACTCCCAGCTTGTCAAAGATGCGGAACAGATAATTCTTCACCGTGTGTTCGGTGAGCTTTAAACGCTGCGCGATTTCGCGGTTGGTAAATCCCTCCGCGAGGCAGCCAACAACTTCCGTTTCCCGTGCGGAGAGCAGGGATCCATCCTTGGTTTGGAAGTTCGCAAACCTTGGCTGCGCCAACGCGTCGAGCAGATACAGGAGCTCACTGCCGCTGGCCCACACCTGTCCCTGGTGAACGCATTGAATGCACTTTCCCAGTAGACGGAAAGGCTCGGTCCGACAAAATACGCCGCGTGCTCCCGCACGAAACGCCTCAATCACTGGTGTACGCTCAGAGGAATCGAGAAGCACAATCACACGCGTGTCCAGCGACTGTCCGAGAATTTCCCGGACGACCTCGCAGGCTCCAGCGCTGGTCTGACCCAGCCTGGCGCTGACTACCACGACCTGCGGTTTCTCACTCTTCACCAGGGCGAGCAAGGCGGCCGTGCTCGACGGAGACTCGATCATGTGGAGCTGGTTGTCGCGCGCGAGCGCCCCCACCAGCAACTGCGTGCTCAGCGAACTACTGTCCGCGGCGAGAACTCGAATACGGTCGGGCAAAACAGATAGTTGAGCCATGGGTTTAAGATCTCGGTTCGATAACGACTGGATGAAGATGTGTTCCAGGGGTCTGTACTTGCCGGTGGCCTGTGGCCACAGACTTATTGAAACGATAGGAGAAGTCCATCGGGTAGTAAATGGCACGACCGTGTAGGGTCTAATACCGCTGATCGAGCGTGTCGGGGGCTGGACTGTGCGACGAGGTCTGTGCGACGAGGTCGCCTGCCTCCTGATGGCAGTAGAAGCTTGCGGCTGGGGCGCGAGCGATTCGGAGTGCTGAGCGTGTAGGGAAGCGTAAAGGCGGTTGCGCTTTTGAAAATGGCACCGTTCACGCCAGTGATCGAGCCATGGTTGCAGGATGCGGAGTTACTCTCGTGTTTGGAGTCCCAACCTTCCGTGATAAACTCGTGGCTTCGCCGAGTCCGATCCCGGCCTAGTTTGGGCCGTTCCCTCGCGGTCCTTTTCTCAAAGAGGCAATATGAAACCAGCCGCCGACATACCCAGTAGTGTTTCCCACGATCCGTACCAGAAGACCGTTTGCTGCCTGCGCTGCGAGCAGAAACTGGAGCGCTACCAGTTCATGCGCGTCAGTCTGGTGCCGAATGGTCAAGGAGCCGGCCACGCAATCCTCTCCTGTCCGAAGTGCGGACACGTGGAGTTCGTTTCGGATTCGAGTCCACTGCTGCAGAGCCTGGAATTGGTCTCGGTTGACGCCGGAGATGGCGACTAGCTGGGCTGGGTTGCGCGAGGCTGGTGAGCTCAGGCTCGCTGTGAGAACGGTCAGGACCCTCCAGACCGGCGCAAGTAGCGGCACGAACGGCGTTCCGGTCGAATACTCCCCTAAAGGCTGCGAGGTTGAGATTTCCCTCAGCGGCTTAAACGCCGCCATTCATTCCAGGCGACTCACGGCGCAGCTGAAAAGCCGCGCCCTTTCAAACCAGACCCAAGCGGACTCTTTCAGCCGCTAGAACGGAATATCTTCGTCCGTGATCGGCCCAGCCCCCGCCCCAGCTGGCTCCGGCTCCGGAGTGCGCTGGTCGAAGTTGTTGCCGCTGCCGCTCGCAGAAGAAGAAGATGCTCCGCGCGAACTTCCGTCGCCGCCACCGGCGCTCTCGCCGCGTCCGCTGAGCATGACTAGATCGTTGACAATGATTTCCGTCATGTATTTCTTTTGGCCGGACGTCTTGTCGTCCCAGGAGTGGGTGCGCAGGCTGCCCTCGATGTAAACTTTGCTGCCCTTCTTCAGATATTCGCCGGCAATTTCCGCGGTCCGCGCCCACGCGGTAATGTTGTGCCATTCGGTGCGGTCCTGCCAGTTCCCGTCCTTGTCCTTGTAGCGATCATTCGTGGCCAGACTGAACTTGGCGACGGGCGTGCCGCTTGGGGTGTACTTCAGCTCAGGGTCCTTGCCCAAATTTCCGAGAAGGATGACTTTATTGACACTTTTTCCAGCCATGGCGGTGCTCCTTTGCAGGGGTTCACTATAACAGAACGAGGCCGGTGGAGATTGTGATGTGTGTCACAACGTCGGCAAAGTTATCGTTTTGGGGCGGGCCTACCCAAATACCGAAGTTTAATACTCGCGGAAGCAGGGTTCATAACGGCGACGGCTCAGGTTATAATTCCGCCATGCCTCCTGCACCCGGCGCCAATAAAGCCGTTGGGATGGTTCCCGACGAGCTTAAGTTTGAACCGAAGTCGAAAGGGCTCGCCACGCCGCGCAAGAAAAAGCCCAAGGAGCTGGCCGTCATCACCGAATGCTGCACGGGATGCGCTGGCTCGCCCGCGTGCGTCGAATATTGTCCGGTGGAAGACTGCATGTTCTGGGTACCCGACGAAGACAACCCGCCGTTCGGCCGCATCGCGATCGATCCCATCCTCTGCATCGGATGCAAGAAATGCTTGAGCAAGGGCCCGGACGGTTGTTTCCTCGACGGCTGCCCCTGGGACGCCATTGCCATGGTGGATACGGCTGAGGTGGAAAAAGAAGTTGGGCCGATGACGATTTAGGTTCGGTGGTCAGCTCTCAGCTTTCAGTTGCGGCAAGTCCCACTGGTTGCTGTAGAGACCTCGAAGACCGCCACGGTTCCGTACGATTCCTCGCTTGGCGGCCGGCAGAAGGTCACTCCGCGGGCGGTCATTTCACGATAGTCGCGCCAGAAATTGTCGGTGTGGAGAAACAAGAAGACGCTTCCGCCGGTCTGGTTGCCAATGTGGCTGGCCGGCTCGGGCGTCACTGCTCTGGCGAGCAGTAAGCCAGTTCCGGTTGATCTCGGCGGCCTCACCAGCACCCAGCGCTTGCTGTTGCCGAGATCTATGTCTTCGATCAATTGAAAGCCGAGAGTTGCGTGTAGAACGTTAGCGCCACGTCGTAATCGCGAACCAAAAGAGCGACATAGCCCAGTGTCTGTGCCATGAGTTAGCAGACCCAAATGCCGCCTGGCAGTACGAAGGCTGCACTGACGGCAATTGCGTCGAGAGCGCACGAACATATTGTCCCGAACACCGAATATTTCCGACGTCGCACACGATCATGCAGTCTGCGGGCGGCAATACCAATTCCCGTGCGCGTCAACCCGACACTCCAGACGTTTGGTTTGGGCGATCCACGCACACCATATCCATTTTGAGGACCAATGAGGCCGTGGTATAACCCGCGGCTTTTATAGCGACGAAATATCCAAATGCCATTAAGTGCTGGGCCAGCGGGCATGATGGTTCTCCAGTCTAGTGTCGGCTTCGGTCGCGGATCGCTTTTTCCGTTTCCAGCGCCTGCTGGCGCACGTGATCGGGAATATCCGGCAGATCCCGTTCGTAGGGACGAATCGCCGCCAGATCATCCATCTGCCCGACCAGATACAGAGCCCGCAGCGCCTCCCACACCTGCTCGCTTCCCGGATCGACCACTGCCACTTCTGCGCCCACGGCTACATTTGCGCCGGGCTGCGAGACGGAACGGATTCGTCCGGGAATCGGCGAGCGGACTTCGACTGGCCCGCCAGGGGTCGCCAGCTTCGCCAGCAATCCGCCTTGATGAATGGCTGTGCCAGGGCGGTCCGCATCGACGACGTGACCAGTTGCGCGAGCAGTGATCTGAGCGGGCTGCAGCAAGGCCACAATTTGCGGACGGCCGGTTGCATCGCCGAACCTCACCAGCGACAGCGCCGCGTTTCCGCGAACCATGGGGGAAGAGTCGGCGAGCATCTTCAGCAGCGTTTCGTGAAAGCTCGCGCCCGAGGTGTCCTGCCCCATGACCCAGGCGTCGGTGTTGCGGACTTCTTCTACCGGATCATTCGCCAGGCGGATCAGGTCTGGATACCACTGCTTTAGAGCCGCATCTCCGTGGGACATGCGCTCTCCCGTCTGTACCAGAGCATGCTGGATATGGCGCGGCTTCTTGTCGTCGTGGAGATATTCGGTTAACTGCTGGTCGGAAAGGTGGCGCCCAAACCATGTGTTCCACCAGAACAGAAACGGCATGAGCACAATCAGCCAGCCGGTAGTAAAGAACAGAATTTTCTGCGTGCGCGACATGCTGCGTTTGGACTTGAGCTCTGCTACGGCAGGGCCATCCGGATCAGCTTGCGGCGCGGAAGCTTGTGGGGGAATGGGCATGGAATCTTGGGAAGGAACTATAACAGAAGCCGCCTACTCGACATCGGCGTCGAGCACGCGTTCCTGCTCGAGGTAGTGCGACATGGCGTACTGCGCCAAAAGCGGCGTCTGGAGGCGGATTTCAGCGCCGATCCACTCACCTTTGGCATGGGGCGCGTCGGGCGGATGGTTGCAACGCCCGCCGCTGCCGAACTGGGGGCCGAAGTCCGCGCTCTGAATCTGATCGAACTGGCGTACTTCGCGCCACGCGGCATCGCCGACGGTCCCGGAAACGTCGATTTTTAGCTTTAAGACAGACATAAAATCAATTCCCCACAGAGACACCCTTCGGCTTCGCTCAGGGGCAGGCTCCGACACAGAGAGAACCAAAATCAATGCTTCCTGAGCTTTGCGCTCGCTTTTTTCTGAAGTTCTATGTTTTCTCTGTGACTCTGTGTCTCTGTGGTGGTTAGTTCCTTAGCGCCTAGCTGTGCGGGAACCATTGGTAGAGCATGAAATACACGATCACGCCTGTAATTGAAACATACATCCACAGCGGCCAGGTCCAGCGCGCGATGGCGCGATGCTTGGCATAGCGCGCCTTCAGTCCGCGACTTAACGTGATAATTGCCAGAGGAACTATGACAATGGCCAATGTGACATGTGAAATCAGAATCGTAAAATAAACTGGCCGCGCCCATCCCTCGCCTAGAAATCGAATATTTCCGACTTTGTAGTGGAAGAACAGGTAGCATCCCAGAAACAGCGCCGACGCAATCATGGCAGTAATCATGCACGCGCGATGAGCTGCGACGAGGCCGCGTGCAATCAGGACGCGTCCGGTGAGCAGCAGCACCGCGCTGGTTCCGTTCAGGGTTGCGTTGAGGGCAGGGAAGAAGGCGTATTGTTCGGCGATCACGCGGCGGGCCTCGTGGTACGACGGTTCGCCATCAGCAACGCCACTCCGAACATGACCAGCGAAAACAGGGCGAGCGTTGCCATCGCCGAGGATAGCGGAAAGCTGGTCTCCGCACCGGGATACAAAAGACCGCGTAACGCCGCGACGCCATACGTCAGCGGATTCAATCGCATCACTACCTGAATCCATTTTGAGGCGCCCGTAATAGGAAACAGAGCGCCTGATACCAGCCACAACGGAATCAAAAAGAGGTTCACAATTCCGTGGAAGGCCTGCGAGGAATCCATGGGCCAGGCGATCGCGAAGCCGAGGGCGGTCAGGGAAAACGAAACCAGAAACACCACAACTGCGACCAGCAGGACCGGCAACGGTTGCAGATGAACGCCGGCGAACGGCGCGAAGATCAGAAAGATCATGCCTTGGACTGCCGAAAGGGTCGTCCCGCCCATCACTTTGCCGAGCACGATCGCCGAGCGCGGCACTGGCGCGACCAGCACGGAAAGCAGAAAGCCTTCCTTGCGGTCTTCGATCACCGACATCATGGTGAAGATGGAAGTGAAGAGCACGATCATGATCAGCGCCCCGGGATAGAAATAATCCAGGTAATGCTGCTGGCGGGGGCCGCCGCCAGAGCGGAACGAGGTACCGAATCCGGAGCCGATGACCAGCCAGAACACTAGCGGCGAGGCCAGTACGCCCACTACACGGGTAGGTTGGCGATAGAAGCGCACGATTTCGCGCCACCAGAGAGTGAATGCTGGCAGTATCACGCCGGCAGAAACTGGACTGCCCATCGGCCGCGCTAAAGTTGTTGCCTGAGTTGCCATTTCTTAACTCGATTTCATCTAACTCGCTTTTGCGGCGGGAGTTTTGGCAGGCGGAGTTTTCTTTTTGCCAATCCATCCGCGGTCACGCATTTCCCAATACGCATTCAACAGGAAGCATGCCGATAGCGTGAGCAGAATGAGGGTCATAAAAAGGCCGTCGATTGTGACTGAAAATGGCGAGAGCACGATCATCCCACTCGCGAAGATCCATACCACGCCCGCCAGTGACACCACACCGAGCACCAGAGAAAGCACCAGGATTATTGGACGCAAGCTACCTCCTCTTCTTCTTTTTCTTTTCTTCGAAACTTGCTTCGCGCTCTTCACTCCAGAACTTGTGGCCCGTGCGGTGGATGAACACATCCTCCAACGCGGGTTTGCTGACGGAAATTGCCTGAATCTCACCGGGGAACGCTTCGACCACATCGGGAACGAAGCGGTGGCCGCCCTCGCGCTCGATGCGCACCTGATTACCCAGTACGGTCGTTTCTACCTGGAAGCGCGTGCGAATGTGTTCGGCCAGCAAAGCCGCGTCGTGCGCGGCATCCAGCATAATGATGTCGCCACCGATTTCGCTTTTTAGTTCTGCCGGCGTGCCCAGTGCGACCAGATCGCCCTCGTTCAAAATGGCCAGCCGGTCGCAGCGCTCGGCCTCTTCCATCAGGTGGGTCGTCACCAGCACGGAGACATGTTCCTCATCGCGCAGCATCTGCAGATATTGCCACAAATCGCGGCGCGCGCCCGGATCGAGTCCCGTCGTCGGCTCATCCAGCAGCAATATTCCCGGGTGATGCAGCAATCCCTTCGCCAATTCGATTCGACGTTGCATTCCGCCGGAGAATGTCTCCACCCGTTCTTTGGCGCGGTCGGCCAGACCTACGCGGGTCAGGATCTCTCCCACACGCTTTTTGAGCGTTGCTCCGCGCAGACCGTAGAGGTGCCCCTGGTGCCACAGGTTTTCGTACGCGGTCAACTTTCCGTCAACACTCTGCGCCTGAAATACCACGCCGATCTGCCGTCGGAGACTCGCCGCATCCTGGGCTGCGTCGCATCCCATAACCACTGCCCGGCCCGCCGTCGGAATCATGAGCGTTGAGAGAATGCGGAAGAGCGTGGTCTTGCCGCTGCCATTTGGACCGAGCAGGCCAAACAACTCCGCTGGGCGCACGTCGAATGAAACTCCATTCAACGCCGTGCGGTTCTCATAGCGATGGACCAGATTTTCTACGGAAATTACGGGCGCGGCGGTGTGCTCAGGTTCGGGACCGGCATCGGCGAGTGCAGAGACTTTCGAGACCAAAAGAATACTCCGGGGACTGCAACCAGTTTACGACATCTCGTCGAATGTCAGGACTGGCAACAGCCCTGCAAAGATTTGCGCACGGAGGTGAGGTCTTGCTCAGAGCGGGTTCGCATGGTTCAAGCGGTCGAAGGATCCTGTTGCGCCTGTGGCAATCTTTCTTCGAAGGCGACCGGAACATGCCTCCACACCTGGATCGCCAGGATCACGGTCGTAGCTAGCAAAAGTGCTCCCACCGCGACGTGAGCCACGGTGGAGATTACCATGGGAAGTTCGGGCTGCACCGCGTTCCTACCCCACGCCACCCGCGTCAGAAACGCAGTAAAGCCCAGGCACAGCTGCGCAATGACTAGCGACAGCATCATGATCGCCGGCCGACGAACTGCTTCGATCTGCGAATAGACCGTGAGCGCCCGCACCGCCGTCCACGCCAGCACAAACGATACCACGACGGCGTGCACGACGTGTGGCCACCAGCTTAAACCGTGGTGACGGAACATGGCCCCCAGAATTAACTGGACGTACAACACGAAAATGGAGAGAAGGGTTAATGTGAATAGGCTTGGGCGCCGCTGATCGAACTCAACTTGAGGCTGCTCTTCTACCCACTTCTTGCCAGTGAATAACGCTATCGCCACGGCAATGCAAAAAAACGTTTGCGCCAGCGCGGCATGCGCCGACGACACCGCCGGGGGCAGGTAGAACAGGACCGTGATGCCGCCCAAAATCCCCTGAGCAATCACCGTACCCAGCGCGGCAAAGCCCAAAACCCGCATCCAACGCCGCTTTTCCACGCGCCACGTCCGGACTGCGAGGAGGATCGTCAGAAGTCCTGCCCCTTGCGCGATCATGCGGTGGGTGTGTTCGAATTTCACCCCGCCCACGAGTTTCGGAATTTTGTACCAGGAACCGAACGAGGTTGGCCAGTCCGGAACCGAGAGGCCAGCGTCATTACTGGTAACCAGCGCGCCCGCAATGATCAGGAGAAAAGTCCAGCAGGCAAGAACGACAGCGAGCCGGTGATGCCCGCGATTGTACGATGTCGCGATGGCTTTCAGAGCAGTGCCCCTTGGGTCAGTGGGTTCAAGAGAGAGGGGCGGAGCAGGTCGCACGGTGAGCGCAACCTGCTCTGTCCAACCCGATATTCTACCAAACCATCTATCGAAAGAGCGCGGCTACTCGCCGGCTGCTTTGAAGCTCTGGTCGACAGTCTTCGAGTCTTTCGGACCAACCGTTACCTTCTGATCCTGCTCTCCGAGCTTCTCTTGAACAAACGCGATGGTGTAGTCGCCCGGCGGAAGGCCCTTGATCTGATACTTTCCGTCCTTGTCGGTAACGGCGAAGAATGGGTTTTTTACCACGTTGATATACATTTTCATCCAGGGATGCTGGTTGCACTTCACCGGCAGCATGATTTCCTCGCGCGCAAAATTCTTCTGGATGTCCGCGGAAGATGGCGGCTGCGACTCGTTCCATTCCCGGTTGTCTTTGGGGGTGGGGTGGATGTTGTGCGTGGTCGGATCGTCGTTCTTGATCTGCACGGTCTGGCCTGCCATTACGCCAAGGACGTGCGGGTGATAACGGCAGCCTTTCTGCTCGAGCACCACGGCATCCTTGGGAACATCGAAGGTGCGGTTGCCGAGGCCATCCTTGACGTAGACGAAGACGTTGGCCAGATCGCCGCCAGAAACGACAACGTTCTCGGCTTCGTTCGCGCCCTTGCAGCCGGGGTCCTGGCTCATGTCGATCTTTGACGCCTTCGGAGCGGTTCCGTCAAACTTTACCGTGCCGTTGATTGTGGCTACGGTCGCTGGATCGATCGGGGTCGCCGCTGGAGCCGCCGATTCCGCCGAACTGTTGTTCGACTGCTCCGTATTTTCTTTCTTGTTACAAGCCGCCAGAGTCAGCAGTGCGCATACTGCCAGGATGCTGACCGTCGTTCTTGCCCAACCTGTTTTTCTATTCATGATGTCGCTCGCTCCTTAAGGTTTGAAAGTGTAGCGCCGGCGTCCCGGCGGCGGTCGCGCGGGCGTCCGCGCCCGCGCCGTGGATAGCTAACAAAATGCAAGACCCCTTGCCAAACTGCACATTCTACCGCGAACCTCCGCTCGCCGCATGATGCGACTCCACCGCAGCCTGCTTGCGATTGCCGGAAGGCTGTCGCACGGCGGCCTTCGCTCGCGGCATGGAGGACCCCACCCGCTTTTGTTCTTCCGGCGTTAACTGGAAGATGTAGTCGGTTAGCAGCTTGCGATGATCTCCTTCGAAGCCGTTGAACGTTGGCGGCGTCGGTCCGGCAAAGACCCACTGATTGTTCTGCTGTTTGAACAAGCCAGATGGCATCGACGTGCCCGGGCTAATCGCCTGCGGATCGGTAATCCACCGCTCGACCCAGTCCGGCTTCAACCGCTCTTTCGCCAAAAGGAAGTTCGGGGCGGTCGCGATCTTGTCATGCGCGGGATCGCCGGTGGCGTGGCATTTCAGGCAAGGCGCTGCCGTGCTCGAGAACAGGCTCCGCGCCATGTCCGATTCTTTAGTCGTGAGCGTTGGTACGTCTTCCGGTATATAGGGAAGCGGCTGCTGCGACAAGGCTTCGAAGAAGCGCACCAGTTTTCTAAGCTCGTTGTCGGAGAAGGAGAAGGTCGGCATGCGAACTTTCAGGTACGGACGCACACCGTTCCGGTTTGTATCCGTGGTGCTCAGCCCCGGATTCGACAGGAACTTCCGCAGCCATTCGGGATCGACGCGCGCCCCTTCCGTCAGCAACTTTGGTGGTAATTGTTCCTGCGCATCCTGATATTGCTTCAGGCCCATCAGAATCGTTTGCTGGCCGGGAATGAACTGGTGGCATCCCATGCAGTTGTATTTCTTGACGATCCACCAGCCTTCCTGAATATCGTGCCGCGCATCGCCCGGCTTGTACTGATAACTCTGGGGCAGGGAAGTCTCCTGGCTTCCGAGCAGGAAGGTGGTGAGGTCGAGCACCTGATCTTTGGTCAGATGCGCGTTGGGCATGCGCATCGCTTCCGTTTCGGTCCTTACTTTTCCTTGATCGTAGATGTTCGGTTCGGCGAGTTTATGCTCAAAAAATCCTTTGTGGTCGTACCAGGGTTCTCTTGCCGGACCGTCCGGCAGGCGCGCTAAGTCTTCCTTGTTCTTGACCGGCTCGGCGTCCTTGCCGCCGCGTTGCGCGACTTCTGTGAAGAGCGCGAAATCCAGGCGCTCAATGGGCTTGCTGCCTTCAAACGTTAGTTCCGTGCCGATGCGTCCTTCATCTTCCATGCCAGAAATTTCGTGGCATCCGCCGCAGCCATAGAACCGGACCCACCTCTTGCCTTCTTCTTTCAGGGCCGGGTCATCCATGAAGGACGCATCCGCGTAAGAAGAAGGTTCCTGTTTCTTCTGCCTCATCAGGTACGTCGCGATGTCTTCTGCGTCTTCGGGGCTCAGACGCAGATTCGGCATCACCGTCATGTTCTGCACTTGCAGTTCGTGTCCGTCGTTCGGGCATTTGCTGTGATCCAAGTCGAATACGTAGGGTAGGTTCTTCTTCGCGTAGTCCTCGGGGCCGATATCTTTTTTCTCGTACGGGCAATAGGGGCGCGTTCGCTGGCGGGCGTTGTGAATCCAGCGCACGAGGTAGTCATAATTTGCCTTCTCGCCTACGCGGGTGAGATTCGCTGCGAACGTTCCGCCCTGCATCTGGTCGCCTTCGCCGATCGAGTGGCAGGCCAGGCACCCACGCTCTTCAAAAAGTTCTTTTCCGTGCCCGGCGTTTCCGGGCTTGTGTTTCGGTAGTTCGTCAGTGAAGCCGGATTGCCAGATATAGGCGGAGACGGCCTGAATCTGATGGTCCGTGAGCCGAAAGTTCGGCATCTTCGTCGTGGGGCGGAAATCGGAGGGCTTCTTCAGCCACACGGGAATCCAGTTTTTATTCAGCTTGAGCCGCGCGTCCTTCAGGTTCGGGCCGACTTTTTTCTGATCCTGCATCAGGCTGTGCGACTGGAAGTCGAGTTGCTGCAAGCGCGCGTCCAGCCTGCTGTTCGCTACTCTTAGATCGACGGCTTTGCCGTTTAAGGTGTTCGCTTCATCGTTGGACGCGGCGGCGTCGGCCTGCTTCATTAAATCCGCGGTGTTCTTCACGTTCTCTTTTTTCTGCGTTTCAATCTGCTTGATCTGCTGCCCGACCGAGTTCAGGTCTTCGGGTTCCTTGTCGTAGCCCTCATAGCGATGGCAGCCCATGCAGCCGCGCTGCCGGAACAAATCCTTGCCATCGTTGATGGTGTGCCATTGCACGTCGCCGCTGGCCAGCACCATGTCGGCGGAGTGGCAGCTCTGGCAGCCGGCTTCGGAATTCTCTTTGGGATAAAGCGGCCATAGCCAGTGCTCATAATTGCCGTGTGCCTTCTCGATGCTGGTGGTGGCGCGGCCGTTTCCCTGGTGACAGGGCGAACAGCCGAACTTCTCCGGATCGTGAATCTGCAGCAGCTCCGGCTCGGTATGGCTGGCAAATGCGTTGGCGTATTCGCCCGGCTGCTTCTCGCCTTTGGCCATCATTGCTGCGGGCGTGATTTTCAGGGGCTCGCGCGTGTTCATGTGGCAGGACTCGCACCGGTCCACGATATTGGCGTCGGCAACATTGATCTGTACGATCGCCGGATCCCAGTCCGTTGCCCGCTTCTTCAGTCCTTGAATTTGCTGCGGAGTGAGGTCGACCATATGGTCCGAGATGTACTCGTCCATCTTGGCCTTGGCCGCGGTCACGGGTTTCAGGACGTCGCCGAGTTCGAGACTTAGCTTGGTCCGCTCGTCGCGGATTTCGTTGTAGGTCTGCTCGAGTTGCGGGAACGTGAACTTCTTCTTGGCGCCGTCGGGGAACTCGACCGTGGCCTGCTCGGCTTTGTAGGAGTCGATGTCTTTCTGCTTGCTGGCTTTTGCGGAGGCGCTGGTGCTGGTTTCTAACTCGTAGGTCAGCGCGTTTACGTAGGCGCGGCGGTCGGTGAAGACGCTTTGGACTGCGAGCAGACGCGCGCTGGCATCGTCGAGTTTCTTGCGAGCTTCTTCGCCTTGCGCTTTAGACTCCTGATAGGCCTTCTGGTAGCCCTGTTTCAGAGCGGCATATTGCGGGTCTTGCTCAACAGATTGTTCGGACTGGGATGACTTCGAGGTTGCGGTGTTCAGGAAGGCGCTGTAGCGATCCTTCCATTGGTCCTGGAAGGCCTTCCATGGGCGCTGTCCCCAGGCCTCGTCGTACAAAGCCCAGAACAGGGTGCCAATCAGAATCATCGTCGCAATCAGATAATGGATGGCGTACGATTTTCCGGTTATCGGGTCCAGCTCGGGAATCGGTTTTTCAGGCACCAGATTGTCCCTCTCAAGCATTGAACACTATCTTGCGAAACGCAGACTTCCTAGCTAAGAGCCAGAAGCTAATAGCTGTCGTTGTTCACACGTTAAACCACGGCGTAATCCACACATACTTGATGTGCCACAAAAGCCGGAGAGCCATCTTCAGGGGCAAAGCAACCATGGTCAGCAGCAAGAACTGCATGATGGAAAACTGCAGCAGACTCATGCGCCGGAAGTCTTTTCCCATGCGCCGCCGGAACAGCGAATAGACCAGCGTGCCGCCCAGCAGGTAATAGCCGCCCACGACAATGGCGCCAAAGATTGCTTTCGCCATGTTGGAAGTGAGGCCGAACAGATCCGGGAGATCCCGGTTCACTTCATAGATCAGCCGGTTGTGATCCCACGTTTGTCCCGGCCAAAACCATTGCCAGCCGGGGCCGCGGATAAATGTGCCGATGATAATCATCGCGACCCACAGAATGATGAAGCCGAACAGAAATGTCGAGATCGAAAACTTGCGCTGCTTCCAGGTGTAATAGCCGCTACCCAGGGGATTGGTATCGATATAGGGAATGACCATCAGGCCGATGATGATCATGGTCGGCATCACCACGCCGGCGATCCAGGGATCGAAATAGACGAGCATCTCCTGCAGGCCCAGAAAGTACCAGGGTGCTTTTGCAGGATTCATGGTCAGGTTGGGGTTCGCGGGTTCTTCAAGGGGCGCGTTCAGGGTGATCGACCAGACCATCAGAATGATTGTGATGATGATGGCCGCCAGAAATTCTATGCGCAGTAGAAATGGCCAGACGTGGACTTCCTTTGCCCAGCCTGGTTTGAAAGGCCAGGTTTTGCGATGGTGGGTTTTGGCCAGCGCGGGATCGGCTTCGAGTTGCTCGATTAATTGATCGTTTGCGCGCGCCTGTTTCACAGCCAGATAAATGTAGAAACCGAGCAGCGGGATCAAGCCCACGATCGGCACGTTGTCCGGCGCCGAGCAAATCTCCCAGAGTTGTCGCCAGTCCATAAGATTTCCTGTAGAGACGTAGCTTGCTATGTCTCTTTCACCATCGTTCGCGGCGCCGCCGGCAGAGACGTTGCAAGCAACGTCTCTACGTTATTCTCCCGCCGCTTTCGGGCCGCGCCGGGGCTTGTCCGCTTCTGCTTCCAGCATTACTGGAGCTGGGCCTGAAATGCCGCCGTCTTTTCTAACTCTCCAGAAGTGCACAACCATCAGTACCGACGCCACAATCGGAATGCCGATGCAGTGCCAGATGTAGGAGCGCAACAGGGCATTGGCATCCACAATTGATCCGCCTAGCAGTCCGAAGCGCACGTCGTTGTAGGGCGTCATGCCGAGCATCGATCCGAATGGGCCTTCGTGACCGAGCAGCGGTGTGGCGCGCGCCATGTTCGTGCCCACCGTAACCGCCCAGAAACCGAGTTGATCGTCGGGCAACAAATATCCGGTGAACGATAGAAGCAGCGTGAACACCAGCAGCAACACGCCGATGTTCCAGTTAAATTCGCGGGGCTTCTTGTACGACCCGGTCAGGAACACCCGGAACATGTGCAGCCAAACGCCAATCACCATGAGGTGCGCGGCCCAGCGGTGCATGTTGCGCAAGATCTTTCCGAACGGCACGTCGTGTTCCAGATAGAGCACGTCGCGAAACGCCTGCACCTTGCTGGGGTGGTAATAAAACATCAACAGCACGCCGGTGTAGGTGAGGATGATGAACAGGTAAAACGTAATCCCGCCCATACCCCAGGTGTAGCTGTAGCGCACGGCGTCGCGATTGATCTTCGCGGGATGCAGATGCAGGAACACGTTCGAGAGCACACCCAGCGCCCGGTTCCGCGGCGTATCGTCGTGCTTGTGACGGAAGATCGAAGTGTAGACCTGAGTTTTTGTCGGATCTTTCAAGCCCTCGATCTGTTCTTTCGCTTTGGTGGGGATGTCGGTCCTAAGGGCTTGAATATCGTCCTTGACGCCGGTCGTGACACGCCCCATCAGCCCGACCTTGCCGGACTTTCCATTAGGACCGCCGTTCGAACCGCCGTTAGTGCCGTTCGGATTGTTTTCGTCAGCCATGATTCGAAGCTACTTTCCTGTTTGTCATTCCGAGCCGGCGAAGGCCGGTGAGGAATCTGCTTTTCTCTTTACACTCCCGTCAAGAATGCCCCCGGGTCGTTAAAATGCGTGGGCTGCCCCTTCGGCCACTGATACAGCCGCGAAGTATCCACGATAATCTGTCCATCCGGCGCCAATTCGATCTTCGCCCGGTCCATGGGCCGAGGCGCCGGTCCTTCGAAGTTGATCCCTTCGCTGTCGTAGCCGCTGCCGTGGCAGGGACACTTGAATTTGTTTTCGCTGGGCTTCCAATCCGGCGTGCATCCCAAATGCGTGCACCGTGCATAAATCACAAACAGCCGATCGGGCGTGCGATCCACCCAGATGCGGTATTTCTGCTGGAACTTGGTATCGACCCCGAGAGCGAACTCTGACGGATAGCCGATCTTGAAAACGGAATTGGGTTCAAAGAGAGTGCGCGGCAGGAAGAAACGAAAGAACGCCAGGAACCACGCCATCAAAAATCCGGTCACCATGGTCCACACGAAGCGACGACGGTGGCGGTCGATCTCCGTCGACGGAGCGGTCCCGGCCACGCCAGCGGCTGCAGCCGCTTTCGAGGTTCCCACGGCCGGCGTTCCCACGTACTTCGTGGCATCCTGCGCCCCCGTCGCTGCGGGTTTCACCGCCTCGGGATTCGGATTGACCTTTCCGGTCTCCGGCTCCGCCATGAACTCCCTCCTGTGACTAGACGACTTGGGCCCTAATCCAAACCCGCGGCCGCCGCGTATTCGGGCGCTGCCAACGTTCTCCCAGTACTGCCCATCGGAATCAATGTAGGGACTGCCGCGCCCAGAGCCTGATGCACGATCTGGCCCAGGGCTTGTATGAACTTTGCAGAATCATTCAGCCCGGCACTCATTTCAAAGCGCGTAATGCCAAGCCGGCGCGCCTCTTCCCGCGCCTCATGATTAATTTCTCCGAGCGTCTCTACGTGATCGGAAACGAACGCCACCGGCACCACGCACATCTCGCGCACCTGCTCGGCCGATAGCTGGCGCAGGGTTTGGTGCAGGGAAGGCTGGAGCCAGCGACTGGCGCCCACTTTGCTCTGGTAGCAAAGGCGGTGCGGGTTGCGCCATCCGCCGCGCTCGGTCAGCAGCCGTACGGTTTCCTCGATCTGAAGCTGGTACGGATCTCCCTTGTCAATGACTGACATCGGTATGCTGTGGGCGCTGAAAACAATCTCCGGACGCTCGGGTTCGGGGAAGCGTGACAGCGCCTCATTCACCTTTTCCACCACGGCATCCAAATACATCGTATTACGATAGAAAGTCTCGACGCAATGGATTGGCACGTCATCGGGGAACAGCCGCCGCCATTCGTTCAGACTCGATCCCGTTGTAGTGGAGGAATACTGCGGGTACAACGGAAGAAGGGCGACTTCCTCGCACTGCGCAACTCGCAGTTGCTCGATCGCCTCGCGCGTAAATGGGTGCCAGTACCGCATGGCCACAAAACAGTGAGCATCGAAACCTTGGTTCCGCAGTTCGGTCTCCAGAGCGCGGGCCTGCCGCTCCGTGTGCCGCCGGATGGGCGAGCCTCCGCCGATAGTAGCGTAGTGATGCTGTACTTTGCGCGCGCGTGTAGTCGAAATCAGCTTGGCCAAGGGTTTACGGCCGATACGGGCGAAAGGGAAATCAATAATATCGGGGTCGCAGAAGAGGTTATACAGAAAAGGTTCGATCGCTTCCAGCGTGTCGGGTCCACCGAGCTGAAAGAGAACTATCCCCACACGCCGTGCTGTGCGCGTCATTTTCCCCAGAATCCCCAGAAAGAAGGCAATGTAACTCGAATAGAGCGTGCGCGTCAATGGCGGAATTGGAAAAACTGGTTGGCCGAGAGCGAACGTTGACTAGGCGGTGGACACTTCCTTGGACATTTCTTCAATGACTGCGTCGGCAAACTCCGAAGTTCCCGCCTTTCCGCCGATGTCGCGCGTCAACTTTTCCGGGTGACGATACACTCTCTCCAGCGCATTCCGAATTTGCGTTGAGGCTTCGTGTTCCCCGAGATGCCGAACCATCAGCAGCGCCGAGCGCAACAGGGCCGTTGGATTGGCCAGATTCTTCCCCGCGATATCGGGCGCTGACCCGTGAACGGCTTCAAAAATTGCGCAGTCATCGCCCAGGTTCGCGCTGGGCACAAATCCCAGGCCGCCGACAAAGGCCGCGCATAAATCCGAGAGGATGTCTCCGTAGAGGTTTTCCATCACCAGCATGTCATACTGATACGGATTCATCACCAGTTGCATGCAGGTGTTGTCCACAATGTGTTCGCCGTAAGTAATCTCCGGATAATCCTTCGCTACGTTGCGGCAGCAGCGCAGAAAAAGCCCGTCCGATAATTTCATGATGTTCGCCTTGTGGATGGCGTGGATCTTCTTGCGCTGATTGTTCCGCGCATACGCAAACGCGAATTTGGCAATCCGCGTTGAAGCTTTCTCAGTAATGATCTTCAGGCTTTCGACGACCCCGGGCACCACCTCATGTTCCAGGCCCGAGTAAAGACTCTCCGTGTTCTCACGCACGATGATCAGGTCTACATCGGGATAGCGCGTCGGAATATGCGGCAAATTACGGATTGGCCGGAAGTTGGCATATAGTTCAAACTTCTTCCGCAGTGCAACATTGATGCTGGGGAACCCGCCGCCTACGGGCGTGGTCACTGGACCCTTCAAGCCAACGCGCGTCCGCTCGATCGACTCAATCAGATCCTTCGGAATGTACTCGCCGGATTTTTCATAGGCCGCCGCACCCACTGCGAAAGTTTCCCACTCAAACTTCAACCCGGTCGCTTCCAGGATGCGCACCGTCGCCTGCGTCACTTCCGGCCCAATCCCGTCCCCGGGAATCAGAGTTACTTTATGAGTCATGGTCGCATCGTGCTTTCCATTAATCCTTATGGGGTCTTCACCTTCACCAAATCCTTCAACTCATTCATGAACTCCTTCACGTCCTTGAAATCGAGATACACGGACGCAAACCGCACATAGGCGACCTTGTCGTAGCGACGCAGGCGGTTCATGATCAACTCGCCCAACTCGCTGGTCTTGCGCTCGCGCTCCGCCGACTCCATCACGAACGACTCCGATTCATTTACGATTTGTTCCAGTTTGCTGATCGGCACCGGACGTTTTTCGCATGCCCGCAGCAAGCCATTGAGAATTTTCTGCCGGTCAAACTTTTCCCGCCGCCCATCTTTTTTCACGACCATGTAAGGGATTTCGTCGATGCGCTCGTAGGTGGTGAAGCGCTTGCCGCACTTCAAACACTCGCGCCTCCGGCGGATCGATTCCGCCTCCTTGCTCTCGCGCGAGTCCACAACTTTATCGTTGGCAAATCCGCAAAAAGGACATTTCATGGCGCTGGTTCCGAACTCCCACCGTTGGACGATCCTTCCTAACTTATTGTCATTCCGACTTCTGAGCGAAGCGAAGAAAGGAGGAATCTGCTGTGCTGGTCAATCACCAAAATTGTAACAGTTGAAGTGGATTCCAAAGGGCAACCCGACGAGTTGCCATTGCTTAGGCGAGCACCTGCAGGCATCGACGGGCGCGCAAAGACAAAACCGCGCCCGCACCCCCTGCGGTGCGAGCGCCAGTTTTTCCCCATGCCTTTCCGGTGACGGAGGGCCTGAAGCCTGCGATCCCGGTTGGCGGGCGGCCGGAATGTCTGCCACTGCCAAGGATCTCCTTAAAAATTGCCCTACCTTCCGGGCGAGTTTGTCATTAACGTGTCAGCAATTTGTAAAAAATAAAAGAAGCAAGGCTGAAGAATTCGGAAAGATCCCTGTGGATCTGGGTCAATCCCTGGCGAACGGGCATTAGACCCCGAAGTATTTCGCTCCCGCTCACACATGCACGAACGCCGGTCTCGAATGGACCGGCGTTGGTTGAACTCGAAACTCGCTTCGAGATTAGCTCCCCGGCACCATCTGCGTTGGCGCGCCGCCGTCCACGTCGGCCTGATTGAATACGATGTTGGCTCCCATGTGTGCTGGCCGGGGGGCCAGCATTTGCTCCTTGCGATAAATCAGGTTGCTGGCATTGAAGGTCGCCAGCTCGAATCCATGCCCGTGGGTGATCGCGTCCGTGGGGCAAGCTTCGACACAATAGCCGCAGAAAATACAGCGGTTGTAATCGATGTTGTAGACCTTGGCGTAGCGCTCAGCACCACTGACGCGCTTCTCCGCCGTATTCTCAGCGGCTTCGATGTAAATGCAATTCGACGGACAATTGGCGGCGCACAGGAAGCAGGCCACACACTTTTCCAGTCCGTTCTCATCGCGCTGCAGAACGTGGGCGCCGCGGAAGCGGGCTTCGATGCGCGCGCCTCGCAGCGGATCTTTGCCGTCTGGATAATTTTCCACGGTCGTGGGCTGGAACATCTCCATAAAGGTGATGCTCATGCCCTTGGCGATGGCAGCGATGTTCTTCAGAACCGGCATAGGCTACTTAGTATACCGAAAGAAACGCTAAACCGTCCCTGGGACTACTTCGGGGCGGGAGTGGAGGGCGCATGTTCCGGCACGGGGACGGCGCTCTCCAGCCACGCTGTGCACCACAGGTCCAACAGCATTTGTGATCCGGCGGCGAGACGGTGAATGGTGAAGTCGAATGCGGCGGGAGAGCCCTTTCCGGTGAATCCACCAGACTTGTCGAGTTCGTAGACGTTGTCGACCAGACCATTCGACTGCTTTAGGTAGGCGAGGTAACGCGCGAAGGGATCGTCGAGTCGCTCGGGACTCTTTACTAGTCCGGCAAAATCTTTGGCGGTGATGTTGGCGGCCACGTAGGCGCTTTCAAACTGGGAGTGGATGGTGTGCTGAGAGGTATATCCGTTGGGATTCGGGCCGACCCAACCGTTGTACTGGATGGTGGTGTGCAGAGGTTGCGAACCATCGGCAACGTAATGGCCGAGCCAGCCGGCGTAGAAGATGATCGCTTGCTGCACCGCATGCGTAGGCTGATGCGAGGCCAGCCGCTGCCGGTAATCGCGGAATGCGGCTTTCAGGCGGCCATACACTTCCATCGTGATATAGGGCTGCAGACCGACATGCTCGGGAAGGTAGTCGTCAGGATGGTCCGTGGTCGAGGCGCGCTTTTCGTAAAGCTTGCGATAGAACTCGTAGCGGCCCGGGGGAAGCGGGTCGAGCCAGGAGACGCGTTCCAGGTCGATGAAGTGATCGGGCTCCTGCGAGTTCTTCAGGGCGAACTCCGACGGACTTCGCCAGCGGTCGGGTTCAGGGCCAAAGTAAGCGATCTCGACGACTGCGCGGCGCAGGAAGCGCGGCATAGTGGCCGGGATCTTCTGTGCCGCGACGCGGTTGATGGCAGTGTGTCCCTCATTGCCCCAGGCGACCGCACCCACGCTCTGCAGGAGAACGAGGGCGATCAGCGCCAGGCTGATCACCCCTCGTTGGAACCGCTCGGCTTTCGTTCCACTTCGCAGACTTGTTCGCTCCTCGGCGCGCGGCATCAGAACGTCAGGTGCATCGAGAGCTGCAGGAAGCGGGGGCTGCCAATCGTGTGCTGGATCAGGCCCAAGCTACCTTGCGGGGGGATCGATGGCGGACCTTCGTAATTGGGAAAGAAGTTCACGTCGTTGTTCGGAGTGTCGAAATCGGGATGGTTGAAAATATTGAACGCATCGGCTTCAAATCTCAGCTGGTAGCGCTCTTTGAATAGGAACTGCTTGGCCAAGCTCATGTCGAAGCGCACCTGGAATGGGCCTCGAAAACTGTTCCGGCCTGTACTTCCAAACAAGGATCCATAGAGATCGCACCCGGTACTGTCGCAAGCAGGAACCCCGTTGGTCCCCGGAGCCACGAACTGGGGTGCGAAATCAGCTGAATTGAGCTTACAAATTTTTGTCGAAAATCCCTGGCAATTAGCGCCAGGCTTTGCTGCCTGCGAGGCAGTTACGCCCGGCAGCAGCGGCACAATGGGGTTCCCAATATAGTTGCTGGTGCCGTAAAACAAACTCGCAACCGAGCCCGAATAGTCATAGACGCTGTAGGGCTGGCCGCCTTGCGCCACAGTCTGGCCGCCAATGGACCAGCCATTGACCACGTAGCCCCATGCCCCACCGTCCACGAACTTCGGAATCGTATAGCTGTAGTTGATCAGAAAAACGTGGGTCTGATCGAAATCCGAGGAGGCATAGTTTGCTCGCGGGGTGAGCGGATTGTTCCCGGTGAAAAAGAGTCCCAAGCCGCTCTGCTCGTCAAGCGAATGAGACCAGGTGTAAGACGTGGTGAATTGCAGGCCGTTGGACAGCCGCTTGTGAACCTGGAGTTGTAACGCGTTGAAGTTCGATATACCCTCCGCCTTATACGACACCGAGTTCATGTCGTATCCGGGATAGGGTACGCGGATCGGCGCATTGCCTGCGTATTCATTGGTATAGATGGGCTCGGTATCCAGGGGAAGTGGAGTCCCACCGTAATAGTTCTGGTTGGCCAGCGGACTGGTACCCCCGTAGGAAGTCGTCTGCCCGTTCACCCCATTCGTTGCCGTGGCGATGAGTGGTTGGTTGAAGGGAATGGGCAGCACCAAATGGGTACCGTGATTGCCGACATAACCGATCTCTAACATCCAGCTGTTGGAGGGCTGAAATTGAAGGTCGAGTGTCCAGTTCTGCGTATAAGGCAGTTTGTTCGAGGTATCGTAACCGCCAAAGAGGAAAGGACCATAAAGATTACTGGACGGCCAGCATCCCGGGTAACCGCAAGCAGTCTGCTGGAGGTTCGGCAGGTAGGCGAGGAAGGCCGCTGCCGTGGCTGGCGGCGGCGGCGGCAGAGTCGTGCCGAACGGCTGAGAGAGCGTCGCGCCCTTCGCGACGGAGATCGGTTGGACGAACGGAGGCGCGAGCGTGACGCCGAATGGGCCGTTAAATCCGGACCCCGCGCTCGGCGACAGGTAGCTGAATAGCTCGCCGCGGTCGTAGTACATACCGTACCCCGCGCGCACGGTGAGCTTAGACATTGGAGCCCACGCGATGCCGATGCGGGGCGCGAAACCCCACTGGTGATTTTTCATGAGCGAATTGTTGGCTCCGGGCGTGGCGCCAGTCTTGTTATTCCCAGCGATTACCAGACC
>Ga0182024_10002305_pt1 | contig 47725 bp, 47 predicted proteins | sample P32metaG_FD_120480 | JGI IMG/M metagenome (GOLD analysis project Ga0182024, IMG submission 120480) | Permafrost microbial communities from Stordalen Mire, Sweden - P3-2 metaG (Illumina Assembly) | ecosystem: Environmental > Terrestrial > Soil > Wetlands > Permafrost | place: Sweden: Stordalen... | reverse complement strand
CTCAATCTTCAATAATGGCAAAGCAACGTGCCGGCGCCCCGTCTCCCTCACGCAGTTTGAGGGGGGCGACAATGATTTCGAACTCTCGCGCGCCGATAGCCTTCAGGTTTATCAAATACTCCAGAAGAATGACGCCGTTGCCAAGCAGGATCTTGTGATTGGGCGAGTCATTTCCGCTGCTCTTGTCATCCTTTGGATTGTCCGGCATCGCGACATCAAGGCCGAGGAGACGGCAACCTTTTTTGACCAGCCAATGGCACGCGGCTGTGGTGAGCCACGGTTGTTCAGTATAATATTCCATCGTTCCTAGGCGCTGGCATCCGTCAAACCGAATTAGCAGACGTTCCAACGGGCTTTCGCGGGCCGCGGCTTCCAGGTCGGGCGCGTCGATGCCGGCGCGCGCCGGCACATGGCTGAAGTCGAGGAGTGTAGCCCGGCCGTTGATCTGGCGGAGGTCAATCTGATCGACCGTGCTGCCCCCAGGAATGAAGTGGCGTGGGGCGTCGATGTGCGTTCCCGTATGAGTTCCGAGCGTAATCTTTCGGGTTTCCCGATTCTCGATACCATGTCGCCCAAGCTGGGTCACTTCGACGAAGGGATGCCAGTGACTCGGAAACGTTTGCATCCCTTCGTGGATTGGCATGGTCAAATCCACGATTCTTCTGTTATTCATTGACGCTTGGCCTTTATCAATTCAAGGATGGCGCCTCCGGGACTTCGCAGCATGGCGATACTCAAAGCACGGCCGTTCAGATTTATTTCGAATTCGTCGGTCGCATCTCGGGCTCCAAGTGCGAGAAGGCGCGCGATGTCCTCCCTTATATTATTGGAATAAAATGCTAAACAAGAAAAGCCCTCGATGTCCAAGGGCGGCAAGGCCGGAACTGCACTGTCCGCGACGAGTTCCAGGCGCACGTTCCAACTCGGAAATGCTCCGCGAACTTCAATGATCCCCTCATTTGCCACGCACGAAAGGCTCGCTAGCAGAAAATCCCGCTCGCGCGCGACATGCTCGACCCGCAGTATGACCTGTCCAGATTCAGCACTAAAATCTAGCACGGCCCCGGTGGTGACGCTACCGGTGTCGTGACTCACAATCTCAACCGCCACCCCACCGCTCATTAAGACGAGATCGTGCGATTTGGCGCGACGTGCCATCAATGGCCACTTGGCTGCAGCGCTCGGTATCCCGCGGTGACTGCTCTTGAGACTAAAGCCCCGCTCCAGCAGCCGCCCAACTGCCTTATCAACCTGAGCCGCGCCCAGGGTCAGATGCGCAAATCCGAGGATCATCCCGCCAGCGCCCGCTGCAAAAGGTGCTTTTGAACCTTTCCTGTGGCCGCGCGCGGGAACGTAGGTAGAACCGCAATGCGGTCGGGCTGATGCGACTTGGCTAGGCGCTCTCGGCAACGCTGGCGGACCGCGGCCTCGATTGCCATCGGATCCGCTTTGGAGGACACCTGGATGCAGGCGACAAGCGCCTCACCCCAGAAGTCGTGAGGAACTCCGACTACCGCAACTTCTTCCACGTCAGGAAGATCGCCGAGAATATCTTCAATGGCACGCGGCGATATGTTGATTCCGCCTCGAATAATCAGGTCCTTGATACGCCCAGTGATATGGAGAATTCCGTCGTCCAATTTCCCGACATCGCCAGTCGGAACAAAACCTTGCGCATCGGCAACGGAAACCAGGCCGTCATCGGTCAGGTAATTCAACATTGAGAACGGCGATCGAATGATGAGCTCGGTTCTCCCCTCGGTATCACCCCGAAACGCCAGTTCGAGTTCGGGCAGCGGCTCGCCGACGTCGTCATTTGTAAGCTCGGCCCGTGCACGAGTTTGCGCTGAAACAAGCAGCAGCTCGCTTGTGCCATAGCTCTCCTGGAGTGGAACGCCAAAGACGGAGTAGTATTTTCGACGCACTGCGGGATGTAGCGGCGCGGTTCCGCACAGTACGTTGTCAAAGTCAGTCACTGACTTCCGAGCGCCCGGCAGGTCCCGAACGAGACGTGTCAGAGCTGCGGCGATCGACGGCGTAAGCCAGATCGCGTTGGCCTGTTCGCGGACCGGCTGGCTCCAGAAGTCGAGCGCCGATTGCGGAGAAAAACGTGGACCAATGATAACGGTGCCTCCAGCCATTATGGGACTTAGAACCGTATTTAGGAATCCGGCCATATAGGCCATTGGCAATACGTGATACATCCGCACATCTGGCGTCAGCTTCATTGCCTGATTGAAGGCAACGACATTGCCTACCAGCGCGGACGCGCAATGGCGGACGCCTTTCGGGCGTCCCGTTGTACCTGATGTAAAGAAGATGGCCCCACAGGTCTTAGGATCGGCGCCAAGCTCAAAATCACTGATTGGCAAGATCTGATCATCGATCGGAGGCGGTGTGTTGACCACTATCTTTGGCTTCACCAGGTCAACAATAAACTGGATATTCTCTGCTCCGATCTCGGCATTGATAGGTACCGCAACGACTCCCGCCAGCAGGCAAGCGAGATAGCAGCACGGAAAAGCCACGTCATTCGGAAACAGCAGAGCGACGACGTCGCCCTTCCGGGCACCCTGCGTCTTCCATTCTATTGTCAGCCGTCGAGCGTTTGCTAACGTTTGCCCATAAGACAGTTTCTTGCCATGGGAAGTTACGAACAGAATGTCGTCCCGACTTTCCCTGAACCGCTGAGCCAGGAGTCCGGAGACCGTCATGTCTGTTCTTCGCCGAAATACTGCTTGACAAGAAGGGGGGACATTGTGGAGTGCATCTGGCGCACTTCGAGGGCCGCCTCCTCGATTAATTCTGCCGGTGCATTGAGCCGGTCACGCCTGCATACAGCAAGGATAACTCGGCGAGGATCTACGCGGTGTTTCTTCGCAGCGGCAAGCACGCGCTTCATATAACTCGAATGGAATAGCGCCAGTCCAGCCGTTACATCCAATGAGCTGGTGCCGGTCTCATGAATTAACGGACGGATGAGCTCTTCTCCTGCCTGCATAACATCAATTGGATCATAGGGAACGTCATGACCAGCGCGGATTAGTGCGCTGATGAATTGCTCGGTTTGAGTGTTTCCGGACGATCGTCCAAAGCCCTGGAGCGACGTGTCAATGACAGACGCGCCCCGTCCGGCGCAGTACAGAGCGTTAGCAACCCCCATTCCTAGGTTGTTGTGGCCGTGGAATCCAATTTCCACGGTGGGCTTAATATTGCGGAAAGCGTCGAAGTATTCGCCAATTTCGGCGGGGAGCATCCCACCGGCACTGTCTACTATGTAGACGCACTGAGCCCCGTACTCGACGCATTTGGCGGCCTGTCGACCAAATTCGTCCGGAGAAGATCCATAAGATTTCATCAGGTTTGCGAAAACAAACAATTCATTTTTTCGAGCTTTTTCGATGAACTGCTTTGAAGCCTCGACGTCAGCAACCTCGCTGCCAATTCTCACAAAATCCATGCCATTGTCTGCCGCAAGATCCAGATGAGATAGTTCGGCAATGCCGGGAATGCAAAACATGCCCCATTGTCCGTGCACCACGGCCTTCCTTGCCGCGGCCATGTATTTTTCGTCGGTTGCAGCCGCCGTCCCCATGCCGCGTTCGGATGCGCCCAGTCCGATCCCGTGTCCCACTTCGATAAAAGGGAATCCCAGTTCGTCCAGTCGGCGGGCGATGCGAAACGTGTCTTCTGCATTAAATTGGAAGTCGACGACGTAAGAGCCGTCGCGCAATGTGCACTCAAGAATTTTTGGTGCTGGCGTCATGATAGGTTCCAATTGGTGTTGGCTTTTACTTAATCATAGCACTTTTAGGTCGAATTGGACGCTGGTAGTTGGCTAGTTTGATTGTGGTAAGCCCTTCGCGTCTCACTACTTCGATAGAGGTGAGGCTTTGAGCGATCGAATTCTGGCCTGATTTCCCGGTCTTTTTTTGGCAACTAGGGCGTGTACTCATAAATTCCGTTTCATGCGAATGCCCGTTATGCGGCGCATTTCGGACTCAGCGGTCACCGCCGGACTCTGAGGCCAACTTATGCGACACAGGATTCAGATACGAAAATCAAGATTTCCAAGACTGGCTGGCTCGCTTGGACCGGAGGAGTACCTGTGCTTCACAGGTAGAGCGGATTGTCTCTACCTCTATCGCGCCCGAAACTTGGTCGAGCGATTCTTCAACAAGATCAAGCAATGTCGGCAGATCGCAACGCGCTATGACAAGCTCGCAGCAAACTACCTCGCGTTCATCCAGCTCGCGTCTATCAGGTTATGGCTACGCGTTAATGAGTCCACGCCCTAGAATTAGCGCATGGAATTGGTTCATAGCCAAGTGAGCTATTTCGAGACCAAAGCCTTTTCGACAATGTTCGGAAGAGTCGCAGTCGAACTCAACGCACCAGTCCGTGTGGTTCAAGTGACATGTTATTCCCTCATAAAAAGTTTTTGATCCAGCCGCGAGGAAGAGGTAACGACATCACGATGCGAGATCGTGGTGTTCTTGATGACTCTTAGATCGCAGTGTATGCGTCTGACGTTAAAGTCGCGCGCCTTTCAATAAGCTGCTGGTTATTGGCCGCCAGGGCCTATTAGCTCGACCACAAAGAGCGGTGCGTTGGCATTTTTTTGGACCATGGAGATCTGCCGATGAAAGGTGCCGTGACAGAAACAAAATATTCGATCGGCTATTTCAAGGGCCGCTTTGCTACAGGGCCAGGATGCGGATGTACTGAATTTCAGGAACCGCTTCACAGGATGCTCTTCGGGAGGCCATTCTCATGACCCCATCCACCGGCGAGGAAATGTACGGATGGGCTCGGGAATTGTTCCCAATCAACCGCAGCCTCACTGGCCCGGGTGTACGCGCGACGCTGGTTTATTTGCAGCAGCTACTGCCCAACCTTTCAATCGAGTCGGTGGCCAGCGGTACACAGGCATTTGACTGGGTGGTGCCCGATGAATGGACTATTCGCGGGGCTCGTATAACTGACGAGAGCGGACGTTGTATCGTTGATTTTCAAAATTCTAACCTACATGTCGTGGGTTATTCAGAACCGGTTGATCTTTGGCTGGGCCTGGATGAACTACAGGAGCATTTGCATTCAATTCCGGAACAGCCGGAGGCGATTCCATACGTAACTTCATATTACTCCCGCCGATGGGGTTTCTGCCTGCCTCACCGTCAGCGTCAGTCCCTGAAGCCCGGTCGATATCACGCGGTGATCGACGCTGACCTCAATCCCGGCACGTTAAACTATGGGGAGCTGATTTTGTCTGGTGAAGAGGATCGTGAGATTCTTCTTTCAACGTACATTTGCCATCCGTCGATGGCGAATAACGAAGTTTCGGGCCCGGTAGTCACGGCAGCTTTGGCGCGCTGGCTGCTATTTCGGCCACGTCGTTACGGATACAGAATAATTTTCATACCCGAGACCATCGGATCCATTTTGTATCTTAGCCGCAACTTGGAGCGAATGATAAAGGCCACTATTGCGGGTTTTATTGTCACCTGTTGCGGTGACGATCGAACGTATTCGCTTCTCGAATCGCGGCTCGGCAATTCACTCGCTGACCGTGCCGCCAAGCATGTCCTATCGCGCCTTTATCCCAACTATCGCCGCTACTCATTCCTTTCGCGTGGCAGCGATGAAAGACAGTACTGCAGTCCTGGGATCGATCTGCCCGTTGTGTCCATCATGCGCTCAAAATATGACGAGTATTCCGAATATCACACTTCCCTTGACGATCTCGCTCTGATCAGCCCAGCCGGGCTCGCCGGCGCTTACGAAGCCATTCGCCGTACTATCGAGGCAATTGAAGCGAACCGGATTTATCGGGCAAAATTGTTAGGCGAACCCCAGCTTGGAAAAAGAGGCCTGTATCCGACGCTAAGCACGCGAGATAGCGCGAAGGCGGTCGAAACCATGATGAATGTACTGGCGTATGCAGATGGCGCCCACGATCTTCTCGGCATTGCCGAGCGTATCAACGCTGACGTGCTAGACTGTGCTGCGATTGCCGAACGGCTATGTGCACACGGGCTCCTAGAAGTGGTGGCGAGTTGAGTGGGGTGATAAGTCTTCAGGCGATGTGTTGTAAGTAGATCTTTCTACCGTTCTTGTCCGTTTCGGGATCCCCTTCCACATCACAACAGAACTATGTTAGGTGCGGAGTCACTTGGAACGGCAATGGCAAATCGTAACGGCAACGATATGGTATCGGAGCATTTTCGCCGCTCCTGCGAGACGCTGTCGCACGCGGCGGAGGATGCTGATCTGCGCGCCGCGATCCACACGATCGCCGACGCTATCACGGACGCATTTCGCGCCGGCCACAAATTGCTCATTGCCGGCAATGGTGGCAGCGCCGCGGACGCCCAGCATATCGCCGGCGAGTTTTTGTCGCGCTTGAATTTCGACCGCAATCCGCTGCCGGCGATCGCGCTGACCTCCGATACCTCGGTGCTGACCGCGATCGGCAATGATTATGGTTTCGACCGTGCGTTCGAGCGTCAGGTGCGGGGTCTTGGCCAAAAGGGCGATGTGTTCATCGCGATCTCGACCTCGGGCCGCTCGCCGAACATTGTCACGGCGCTCAAGGCCGCGCGCGAAGCCGGCCTGATCACGGTCGGCTTCACCGGCACCGCCGCCAACGGCACGATGCAGCCGCTGTGCGATCACTGCCTGGCCGCGCCGTCACCGGAGACGCCGCTGATCCAGCAAATCCACATCGTGGCGGCGCATGCGATTTGCGGCCTGGTCGAGCGCAGCCTGTTCGGCGGTCCCAAGCCTTAGGCTCCACACTGTCTTAAGCCTCGAGCAGTCTTAAGGTCGAAGCACAATCTTGGCCACTGCCGTCGCGCCCACGTCGATATTACGGAACGCCTGCGGCTCTTCGGCCAGCGGGCGCTCTTCGAACCAGTCGAGCGTGCCGAGCTGGTCGCTTGCGATGGCATCGAGCGTTTGGCGAAATTCGAGCTGCATAGCCTTTGAAGACAACTTGCTGGAATGAGACTCAGACGTCGATCGGGGAGGGAAATCGCCCTGGCGAGACTAGGGCCCAGCGGAATCGTCGCGACGTACCAGACCGCGCAAAGGGCGGCGATGGTACAAAAGCCGATTGCGCGATACGCCGGCTCATATGAAGGTGCTTCCTCGGGGGAGGGCGCATTTTGCGCTTTTTCTCAAGGCTTTCACGTCGTTAGTGCAGCGTCAATAAACCGCCGCGGGAGGCGACACCGCAATTATTACCAATTAATATCAATATCTTAGATGCGTTCACCATGTGAACATTCTGCTTGACGTTCACGCTATGAACAATGTACTCATTCCTCCGTCGACGGGGGGTGGGGGATGCCACAGGCCGCGCGCAACGATGAACCCGATAATGCCCGGATCGTGCTCGGGCTTCTGGAGTCCGTCGAACGCGACGGCGCCCAATCGCAGCGCAAGCTCGCCTCCGATCTTGGCATCGCGCTCGGCCTCGTCAACGCCTATCTCAAGCGTTGCGTCAAAAAGGGCCTGGTGAAAATCGGCCAGGCGCCGCCGCGCCGCTACGCCTACTATCTGACCCCGAACGGCTTTGCCGAAAAATCCCGGCTCACCGTCGAATATCTGTCCTCCTCATTTTCGTTTTTTCGCCGCGCCCGCGAGGATTGCGCGTCCCTGCTGAAAACGGCTCACGGGCGCGGCTGGAACCGGATCGCGCTTGTCGGTGTATCGGACCTCGCCGAGATCGCGACGATCTGCGCGCTCGAGCAGGGCATCACCATCGTCGCGGTGATCGACGGTAAGTCCGAAAACACGCGCTTTGTCGGCACGCCGGTGGTACGGTCGTTTGCGGCGGTGCCCGGCGGATTTGACGCCCTCGTCGTGACCGATCTTGAAGCGACGCTCGAATCGGTACGGGCCGTCGCCGATCAGCTCGATGCCCAGCACGTATTGGTCCCGGCGCTGTTGGGAATTCGCATCAATCGTCAGACGGGGAGCGCGGCATGATAAACGAATTGCACCCGCGTTGGTTCGTTGCCCATACCCATCCGCATGCCGAGGCGAAGGCGACCGCGCACCTCAATCGGCAGGGGTTCGAGATCTACTTCCCGCGTTGTCTGAAACGCCGCCGCCACGCGCGCAAGGTCGAGACCGTCGCGGTCCCGCTGTTCCCGCGTTACCTTTTCGTCGCCGTCGACCTTTCGGCGCAGCGCTGGCGCTCGATCTATTCGACCGTCGGCGTGACTCGGCTGGTGTGCAACGGCAACGATCCGACCGCGGTGCCGGACGGCATCATCGAGGCGCTGCGAAGCCGCGAAGACGCCAGCGGATTCATCAAGCTGGATTATCGGCCGCCATTCCGGGCCGGCGACAAGGTTCGCGTGCTCGATGGAGCATTCTCATCCTGCCTGGGCTTGTTCGAGGGCATGGCGGAACGCGAGCGGGTCGCAATCCTGCTCGATCTCCTCGGCCGCAAGGTTCGGGTAGTGCTGGACGCGGATCTGGTTGCCGCGGCCTAAGCACGGCCACGCGCCGTTGCGCCGCGGCAGGCGTATTGCGTTTGTGCGTTCGGGTGACCTCGTCTCACCCGGAGTGCGGTAGCGTGGACATTTCCCAAACCAATCAAATTCCAATGCCGTCTTTCGCGTTGATCGGCGCGGCCGGGTATATCGCGCCGCGCCATATGCGGGCGATCAAGGCGATCGGTGGAGACTTACGGGTCGCCTTCGATCCCAACGACTCTGTCGGCGTGATCGACAGCTACTTTCCGGACGCGAGCTTCTTTGTCGAATTCGAGCGGTTCGACCGCCATATCGACAAAATGCGCCGCCGCGGCGCGAAAATCGACTACGTATCGATTTGCTCACCGAATTATCTGCACGACGCCCATTGCCGGTTCGCGTTGCGCTCGGGCGCCGATGCGATCTGCGAAAAACCGCTTGTGCTTAATCCTTGGAACATCGACGGACTGGCCGAAATCGAGAAGGAAACCGGCCGCAAGATCGCAACCATCCTGCAACTGCGGCTGCATCCGGTCATTCAGAGCCTGAAGCGGCGCATCGAGGCTTCGCCGAAGAACGAATTCGCGGTCGACCTCACCTACGTCACCTCGCGCGGACGCTGGTACCATACGTCCTGGAAGGGCGACGAAGCGAAGTCCGGCGGCATCGCAACGAATATCGGCGTGCATTTCTTCGACATGCTGTCCCACGTGTTCGGTCCCGCCGGCAAGAACGTCGTGCATCTTCACGACAGCGAACGCGCCGCGGGCTACCTCGAATGCGGCCGTGCCAAAATTCGCTGGTTCTTGTCCATCGATCCACAGGATTTGCCCGAGACGGTGCGCGGAACGAAGACCACCTACCGCTCGGTTGTGCTGGACGGCGAGGAACTGGAATTCTCCGATGGCTTCACCGACCTGCACACGCGCAGCTACGAGGAAATCGTCGCCGGTAACGCGTTTTGCATCGAAGAGGTCCGCCCCTCCGTGGAGATCGTCGCGCGGTTGCGGACGTCGCCGATCGAGCTGCAGCTCGGCGAACGCCATCCATTTGTCGCCCGGCATCTCGGCCAATGACCGGACAATTGCGCGAAGATGCGCGTTTTCCCGGCGTCCGCATTCACGAGAGTGCATATGTCGACGCGCCGGTGACGATCGGCGAAGGCACCACGATCTGGCATTTCAGTCATGTGCTCGGCGAAGTCTCGATCGGGCGCAACTGCTCGATCGGGCAAAATGTGATGATCGGCCCGCGCGCCAGCGTCGGCAGCGGCTGCAAGATCCAGAACAACGTCAGTCTCTATGAAGGCGTTGTGCTCGACGACGATGTCTTCTGCGGCCCAAGCTGCGTCTTCACCAATGTCGTCAATCCGCGCTCGCACGTTTCACGCAAGGCCGAGTTTAAGCCGACACTGGTCAGGCGCGGCGCGACCATCGGCGCCAATGCGACGATCATCTGCGGCCACGAGATCGGTCGCTATGCTTTCATCGCGGCCGGCGCCGTCGTGACCGCTAACGTGCCGGATTACGCGCTAATGGTTGGCGTTCCGGCGCACCGGATCGGCTGGATGAGTGCGGCGGGCGAACGGCTCGGCGCCGATCTCACCTGTCCGCGCGACGGCAGCCGATATCGCGAAACGCCACACGGCCAACTCGAACAGATCAAATGAGGGACACGACGGTGGATATCCGCGGCAAGAAGCTCATTGTGATCGGCGGCGCCGGCCTAATCGGATCGCACACCGTCGACCTTTTGACCCGCGAGGACGTTGCCGAAGTAGTGGTCTACGACAACTTCGTTCGCGGTACGCACGAAAATCTCGCCGGCGCGCTGCGCGACCCGCGCGTCAAGATCTTTGAAGCGGGCGGCGATATTACGCAGATCGACATTTTGCGCGCGGCCATGGACGGCGCCGACGGCGTATTTCATTTCGCCGCTCTGTGGCTGCTGCAGTGTCACGAATTCCCACGGGCGGCTTTCGACGTGAACATTCGCGGCACGTTCAATGTCATGGAAGCCTGCACGGCTGCGAAGGTGAAGCGTCTCGTCTATTCGTCGTCGGCGTCGGTCTACGGCGACGCCGTCGAGGAGCCGATGACGGAGGACCATCCGTTCAACAACAAGAATTTTTACGGCGCGACCAAGATCTGCGGTGAAGCGATGCTGCGCGCGTTCCATCAACGTTATGCCCTCGATTATGTCGGCCTGCGCTATATGAACGTGTATGGGCCCAGGCAGGACTACCACGGCGCCTACATTGCCGTGATCATGAAGATGCTTGACGCAATCGATCGCGGCGAGGGTCCGACGATCCTCGGCGACGGGTCCGAGGCTTTCGATTTCATCGCTGTCGAGGATTGCGCCAAGGCCAACCTTTGCGCTATGAAAGCGGAAGCCGCCGATCGTTTCTACAATGTGGGCACCGGCAAGCGCACGTCCTTGAGGGAGATTGCCGAGAAGCTCTTGGCGCTCACCGGCTCCAATCAGCCGATCAAATATGCCCCGCGCAGTCAGGCGACGTTGGTCCGCAACCGGATCGGTTCGCCAAAGCTCGCCAAGGAAGAGATCGGCTTTGCTGCCGGCATTCCGCTCGACGACGGCCTGCAACGCCTGATCGCCTGGCGCAGTGCCCATAAGCAGGAAGTCGCGCAGCGACGGGCCAGAGCGGCCCCCTAGGGCCCGCCCGCAACCGGAACGGCTCAATTCCACGGACACCAAAGTGACCAGACGCGTTCAGATCGCAAAGCCCTCCGTGGGCGAGGAAGAATGGCAGGCATTGCGCGAGCCGCTGGAATCCGGCTGGCTGACGCAAGGCCCGAAAGTCGCAGCCTTCGAGCGCGCCTTCGCCGAGCGCCACCAGGTGCAATACGCGCTGGCGACGACAAGCTGCACGACGGCGTTGCATCTCGCGCTCCTGAGCCTGGATGTCGGGCCCGGCGACGAAGTGATTGTGCCGTCGCTCACCTGGGTCGCGACGGCAAACGCGGTGCTCTACTGCGGCGCTACTCCGGTGCTCTGCGACGTCGATCGCCGCACCAACAATATCGACCCGACCTCGGTTGAGGCCAAGCTCACGCCGCGCACGAAGGCGGTTACTCCTGTACATCTTTTCGGTCTGTGTGCTGACATGGATGCGCTCCGCGCCGTCGTTCCGAGTCATGTGAAAATCGTGGAAGATGCCGCATGCGCGGCAGGCGCAAGCTACCGGAATATCCCGGCGGGCGCGCTCGGCGATGTCGGATGCTTTTCATTTCATCCGCGCAAATCGATCACTACCGGAGAAGGCGGGATGCTAGTGACCAACGATCCCGCAATCGCCGCGCGTGCCGATATCCTGCGCAATCACGGCGCCTCCATTTCGGAGGAGCAGCGCCATCGCGGCCCGCAACCGTACACGCTTCCGTCTTTCGACGAGCTTGGTTTCAATTACCGGATGACGGATCTGCAGGGCGCGCTCGGCATCGTTCAGCTCGCCAAGCTTGACGGCTTCATCGCCGAACGGGAACGTTGGGCAAAATTTTATCGTGAGGAATTGGCGGACGTGGAGTGGCTGCGCCAACCGGTTGCGCCCAACGACAGGCGTCACGCTTGGCAAGCCTACGTGATCTATGTCGATCCGGCTACGGCGCCCCTGCCGCGCAACGAGATCATGTCGCGCCTGCATGCGGTGGGTGTTGCGACGCGGCCGGGAATGCATGCCGTGCACATGTTGGACTATTATCGCAAGCGGTTCGGTCACGGTGTCGACGATTTGCCGGCCGCGCGTGATTGCGAGCGTTACACTATGGAGATTCCGGTGCACAACCGGATGACCGAAGACGATTTCGTCTATGTCGTCGATTGCATCAAAGACCTCGCACGCCATGCGTAGTCCGGTCACCACACCCTGGCTCGCGGACTTGCTGGGTGCGCCGGTGCCCGGCGAAGGGGGAACCGTCACTGTGCGCGGTTGCGCGCTGACGATGCGCGGCGGCGTCTTGCGCGCGGAAGAATACCTGTCCGCCGCCCAGCGGCAGACCAGCAACGCTTTCGGCTTCAAATGGGCCAAGCGCGAGACTTTTGAAGGCGCGACGCTTACATATCTGCGGCAATGGCTGCTTGAGAAATATGGAAACGTGGTGGAGGCTCCGTGGCTATTCGCCACCAGCGACGTGCCCATTCTGCTGGATGCCGGCTGCGGCGCGGCGATGTCGGCACTGGCAATATTCGAACCGGTGCTTGATCGTGTCCGCTACCTCGGCGTGGACGTTTCCACGGCCGTGGATGTCGCCAAAACCCGCTTTGACGAGCACGGCCGCACGGCGGCGTTCATGCAAGCCGATCTAAATCGGCTTCCATTAGCGGAGAACTCGGTCGATCTCATATTTTCCGAAGGCGTACTGCACCACACCGACGACACCGGCGCGGCCCTCGCCGCCGTGGTGCGTCACCTCAAAATCGGTGGACGCATCCTGTTCTACGTCTATCGAAAAAAGGGACCGATCCGCGAATACATCGATGATTTTATCCGCGGGAAGCTGCAGGCGATGACGCCGGAGCAAGGCTGGGAAGCGGTGATGCCGATCAGCAAGCTCGGCAAGGTCCTGGGTGACTTGAACATCGAGATCGAGATCCCCGAGGCGATCGAACTGCTCGACATTCCGGCCGGCCGCATCGATCTGCAGCGTTTCTTCTATTGGCACGTCCTCAAGGCGTTTTACCGGCCGGAAATGTCTCTCGATGAGATGAATCACGTGAATTTCGACTGGTACGCACCGAAGAATGCCCACCGGCATACCATCGAGGACGTCCGCGGCTGGTGCGAGCAGCTGTCGCTCGCCATCGAGCGCGAGCACGTGCAAGAGGCTGGGATTTCGATCATCGCCCGGAAGCGATCCGCGCCCTGATAGGGCCGGCCGCTTCGCGCGACATCAGACATCATCATGTGCGGCGTTGTTGGATATCTAAACCTTGACGATGCACCCGCGGCCGTTCGCGTGGTCGAGCGCATGTCGCGCGCGGTCGCGCACCGGGGACCGGACGGCCGCGGCACTTGGGTCCAGGGGCCCCTCGCGCTCGGCCACCGGCGGCTCGCCATCATCGATCTGAGCGCCGCCGCGGCGCAACCGATGCTCAGTGCCGACGGCCGCTTCGTCATTTCCTATAATGGCGAAGTCTACAATTTTCGGGAGTTGCGCGCGGAACTCCAGTCTCGCGGGCACCGGTTCCGTTCGTCGTCGGACACCGAGGTGATCGTCGAGGCGTTTTCGGAATGGGGCGTTGCGGCGGTCGAGCGCTTCAACGGCATGTTTGCGTTCGCCCTCTGGGACTGCGCCGAGCGGAAGCTCCTCCTCGCGCGCGACCGCTTCGGCATAAAGCCGATGTATATCGCGCGCGTCGGCAACACCGTGCTGTTCGGCTCGGAGGTGAAGGCGCTGCTGGCGCATGGTGCGCTGAAACCCGAGATGGATATGGAGGGATTGGGCGAGTACCTCACATTCCAAAACTTCTTCACGACACACACACTGTTCAAGAACGTAGCGCTGCTGCCGCCGGGAACGTTAACGGAGATCGCGGCGGACGGCAGAACGGCCACACGGCGCTACTGGGATTTCCGGTTCAGCGAAGGTCTCAATGCACCGTCCGCGCAGTTGATCGATGCTCTCGACCACGCCCTCCTCAATGCCGTGAACCGGCAGCTCATCAGCGACGTGCCGATCGGGTCGTACTTGTCCGGCGGGATGGATACCGGGACGGTGACCGCGATCGCGGCCAGGCAAATATCCAATCTGTGTTCGTTTACTGTCGGATTCGATCTCACGTCGGCGGCCGGGCTTGAGCTTGGTTTCGACGAGCGGCGGCCGGCCGAGCGCATGAGCAATCTGTTCCGGACCGAGCACTACGAGATGGTGCTTAAGGCCGGTGACATGGAACGCGCAATGGGCGATCTCGTCTGGTCGATGGAGGAGCCCCGTGTCGGCGTGTCCTATCCGAATTTTTACGCCGCCAAGCTTGCGTCCCGTTTCGGCAAGGTGGTGCTCTCCGGCGCCGGCGGCGATGAATTGTTCGCTGGCTATCCATGGCGCTACTGGCGCTCGGTGACCGGCGAAAGCTTCGATCACTATGTCGACGATTATTATCTGTTCTGGCAGCGGCTCCTGCCAAATGGCGCCTACGAAAAACTGCTGGCGCCGGTGTGGGACAAGGTCGGCAGTGTCGACTCGCGCGCGATTTTCAAGTCGGTATTCGCCGATCCGCCGGAGCGGCTCTCCGGTCCCGAACAATACGTCAATCACTCTTTGTATTTCGAGGCGAAGACATTTCTGCACGGCCTGCTGGTCATTGAGGACAAGCTGTCGATGGCGCACGGTCTGGAGACGCGCGTGCCGCTGCTCGACAACGATCTCGTCGATCTTGCCTGCCGAATTCCGGTCCGCCACAAGCTGGGCGGCCTTGCGCATATTGTGCGGCTGGATGAGAACGAGCCAGGCTCGAAAGGCGGACGCTACTTCGAGAAGACGCGCGACGGTAAATTGATTCTGCGCGAAGTCATGAAGCGCTACGTGCCGTCGGATATCGCGGAAGGAGCGAAGCAGGGCTTTTCCGGGCCGGACGCAAGCTGGTTCCGCGGCGCGTCGATGGACTATGTGCGCCGCAGATTGTTCACGCCAAATGCCATGATTTACAGCTTCCTCGACCGTAACGTGGCGGAGAGCATGTTGACCGAACACCTGCAAGGACAGGCGAACCGCCGCCTGTTGGTCTGGTCATTGCTCTATCTCGAAGAGTTCATGCACACCTTCATGTCGGGCGAAGGCCGCGCGCAGGAGCTCTTGGCGTCATGACGCCGGACACGCTGCGATCGCTTCTGCAAGAGCTTCGGTTGACGCGTGAGGCCGAGCTCTCCGCTAAATTCGATCGCAGCCTGCCGTTTGCCGACGGTTTGTTTGATCGCTGGGAGCGTGCCAAACGTCTCGGCTTCGAGGCGGAGGTTTCGATCTATGACTCGGCATGCGTGTTCGGCGCCGTCCGCGTCGGCGCGAAGACTTGGATCGGGCCATACGTCATGCTCGACGGCTCCGGTGGCGGGATTTCCATCGGCACAACCTGCTCGATCTCGGCGGGCGTGCACATTTATACCCACGACACCGTGCTGTGGGCTCTATCGGGAGGTAGACTGCTGTCGCGCACCGGCGCTGTCACGGTGGGAAATCGCGTTTATCTTGGCAGTCAGAGCGTCATCGCCCGCGGCGTCAGCATCGGCGACATGGTCGTGGTTGCGGCCAACAGTTTCGTTCGCGATAACGTGCCGCCACGCACGATTGTCGGCGGCGTGCCTGCAGTGCCGATCGGTCATATCGAAGGCGACGACGACACCGTGCGACTCGTGTTTGATGGCGCGACAGCGCCGCTTTGTTCGGCAACATGACGGTGGTGGCTATTCATCAGCCGAACTACCTGCCCTGGTTGGGATTCTTTTCCAAAATCAGCCAGGCTGACGTATTCATATTTCTTGACGATGCCCAATACACCAAGAACAGCTACATCAACCGCGTTGGCGTGCTGTGCAATGGCGCACCAAAATGGCTGACGGTTCCGGTACGCGTGCCGCTTGAAACGCCGATCTGCGCGGCACTCCCTGCCGAGGCCGATTGGATCGATCGACATTTTGAGCGCGTGTCGAGCTATTACCGCAAGGCACCGGCCCGGCAAGAAGCGCTCAGCGAACTCACGACGATGTATGCGTCGATTCAGGCGGGCGACAATATTGCCAATATAAACATGTCTCTGATCCGCGCACTCGCTTCACGGCTCGGAATCACGGCGGATTTCCGCGTCGCCTCCGAGTTTCAGCATTCGGAAAAGCGCTCGAACGATAGATTGATCGCGCTGGTCCGTTCAATCGATCGGCGAGGAATCTACCTGTCGGGCGCGGGAGCGTCGTCGTATCAGGATCCGGAGCAATTCGAAGCCGCTGGTCTTGGAATTCAGTTTACTGTTTTCAACCACCCGGTTTATGCGCAGGCCGATAGTCCTTTCGTCGCCGGTCTATCGGCAATCGATGCGGTGTTCTGGCTCGGATGGGAAGGCGCGGGCGCTATGCTTCGCGCATCGGCCAAAGGCCAATGAATAGAAACTTCTCTCCTCCCGGCTATGCCAACGTGCTCACCGCGGCGCGAGACTGCGGATATGATATTCGGCCGTTGCGCGATGCGTTCAAGGCCGGCGCTGCATCGACGTTGCTGCTTCGCCACGACGTCGATCTGTCGCTGCGCCTGGCGTTGGAGATGGCGCAGTTGGAGCATGAATGCGGGGTTACATCGACCTATCACATCCTCCCGCATAACGATTTCTACGCGCCCTTCTCTCCGGACGGCCGCCGCATCTTGGTGCGGATGATCGAATTGGGTCATGAGATCGGCTTGCACTGTGATGCCGCCGTGTACCCGCAAGAGCCGGCTGCATATCTCCGCGCCGTCGGGCGAGATATCGAGACACTCGAGGAGATCACGGGACGCAAGGTCGCTTCCGCGTCGCAGCACAGGCCGGTCGAAGGCGGGCCAGTCGATCTGGGCAACCTGATTGACGTTGAAGCCTATGCCCCCCGGGTAAGAGAAAAATTTTCTTATATTTCCGATAGCGCCATGTCGTGGCGCGGGGTGACCCCTTGGGATCTGCTGCCGTCGCGGAAGAATCTGCAGCTGTTGATACACCCGGTTTGGTGGATGGCGCCGGGGACCAGCCGGAAAGAGAAATTCGAGTATCTGAAGAAGGATGAGATGGAGCTTCAAGGCACCAGATTGGACGGCGAGCTCGCGTATATCGAACAATGTCTTGTCGACCGCGAAATGCTCGACGCGCGCATGGCTCGGCAATGGCGTGAGCGCGCTGCCCAATGACATGCGGGACAGCAGCCGCGAATTTAAGCGATGGTCCTAACGGCATCGATTACCTTGCTGACGTCGTCGTTGGTCATCGCGGGATATATCGGAATGGAAACCGTGTTGTTGAACGCCGCGACCGAATTCGGAAATTCCTCGTCGGTTTGACCGATCAGGCGATGCAGCAGCTCGGAGACCCCGCGTCCCACCGTAATGCCGCGTTCGGCAAACTGACGGCTGATCGAATCGAAATCGCCATGCATCCAAAGCGGAAACCGGTAGAACATGCTGTGCGGCGCCACTTCCCCGATCCTATCTGTCGTATGCTTTGGTAGCTCGCCGAGATATGCCGCGGCTATCTGGCGGCGCCTGGACAACATTTGATCGTAGCGAGACAATTGACTCAGCCCCAGCGCAGCCTGCAAATCGGATAGCGTGCCGAGGACTTCATAGTTGCCACGAAGTCTGTTTGCGCGAGACAGAAGATCGCGATCCAGGAACGCCGCCGCGCCGCCTTCTCCGGTGGTGAGACACTTGGTGGCATAGAAGGAGTAGAAGGCCGCTGCTCCGAAGATCGGCTCCTGAAGTCCTAACGATTGGCAGTGATCCTCGATGACGAGATATGGGTATTTGCACAATGGGGCGAGCTGGGCCGAGATGCCGAATATGTTGACCGCAATGATTGCTTTTGTGCGCGGACTAAAGCGCTCCACGATAGTCTGCTCCGTCGCGTTCCAGAATCGGCCAGCATCGCACAGAACCGGTTTTGCACCGACCACCACGACTGCCTGCATGACGGTTGGACATACATATGAAGGCAAAATGACTTCATCGTCCTTATCGAACCCGACGCCGAGTGCCTTGAGGCAAAGGACGAGCGCCGCCGTGCCGCTGGTCGTCGAGACGCTTCCACAGGCACCCACCAGGGCGGCCAAAGCGCGCTCGAATTCTTTGTTCTTTTCCAGACTGGCGATTATGCCCGCCGCGAGCTGATGATCGACAGCGGAACGATCAGTATCTGATATCCACGGCTTTGAGTGTTGAATCATTGGTTTCCGATAACACGATTGTATCGACGCGACAATTTGCGATGATGTGGAATAACGGCGAACGTGGAAATTCAATGAAGTTTCTTTTCATCGACCTATGCTCCAGGTCCATCAATCCGACGAACAGTCTCATTCTTGCTCTCCTGCGTCTGGTCGCAGATGTTGTGTGTTACGGCCCTGGATTTGTCGACGAGGCTGACCTGAAAGGCGGAATTGCCAAATTCGCTGAAAGACATGGACCATTTGATTTTCATGTCATGACGTTGATTTCCTTCGAACTGCGTGAAAGCGAAGTACGCTTCCACAGTCGATTTACTTATCCACGCTATTCATACGAGATTGTGAAGGCATTTGCTGCCGACGCGGCCGTCTTCCTCAAGCAGGACAACGTACCGAAGATCTTGTTTCTCACTGCGCTGGACCCATACGCGCTCCCAGAGGAATATGCTCGCATCATCGCGGAATTAAACGGATACGTCGTCAGCTGGGCGGAAGGATTTTCCAAACCCATAAGTGAGCTCGATCTCAATGTGTTTTCCCGGGAGAAATTCTTCGCGAGGTATAAACACAGGGGTTTTGGGCGTTGGCACGATGTCGTGACAAAATACGGATACAAGTTCATCAATCTCAGTCATTTCGTTGCCGAGACGGAGTTCATATGGACGTCTCTCGACAATCGTGAGAACAAAGCTGTCGTGCCCGGGATGATGTATGTGCGCCGCGAGGCCGCGCGACGAAAATTGGCCGAACGGAGGATCTTGGCGCGGACAGGAAAATTCGGATTTCTAATGTCCGTAATGGATCATGCCGGTCTGCGCCCTTACTCACGGCCGTTATTGCAATTGCTGTACAATCAGACATTCGTTAAAAAAATCGGTTCGGTGCGTTATGCCTATACGGAGGGTTCAGGCTTCGACTATCCAATCCGCAAGTATTTCGAAATCGCGGCATTCGGCACGATTCTGCTATGCACGCCCTGCGCGGGATTCGAAAATCTCGGATTTGTCGATCGGATGAACGCTATTGTTGTAGATCCGGATGCGATCGGCGATGCCGTCGAATGGCTTCAGAGTTCGCCCGCCCGGGCCCAAGAGATTGCCAGCGCTGGACGAAACCTGATTTGGAACCGGCACTCGTTACATGCGCGCGGCGAACAGTTCGCGAGATGCTTGAAAAGCATCGCCGCCGGCCGGTTCCTCGGGAGCGGTTGGGACAACGGGGAATTCGTGGTCGACGAAGGCCTCCGAGCTTTTGGTTCCACAACAGGCGGTAATAACTGAAAGTTATCGAGCGACGGAAATGCAATTCATCGGCTATGGCCGTCAGACCATTGATCGCGACGATATCGAAGCGGTGGTTACCGCGCTGTCGAGCGATTACCTAACGCAAGGGCCCGCTGTCGACCGGTTCGAGGCCGCGCTCGCCGAACGCTGCGGTGCACGCTACGCGATTGCGGTGAGCAGCGGTACCGCAGCCCTGCACATAGCCAGCCTGGCAAGCGGCATGACGCCTGGCGATTTCGGCTATACGGCCGCGATCACGTTCGCCGGATCGGCAAACTGCCTGCTTTATGCAGGGGGCGAAGCTGGATTCGTCGATATCGATCTGGATCATTTGGGAATGGCGCCGTCCGCTTTGCAGCGGGCGCTCGCGGCGCGGCCGGATGCCAAGGTCGTCATTCCCGTGCATATGGCGGGCTTGGCCTGCGACGCAGCGGAAATCCGTGCGCTCGTCGGCAGCCGGGTTGTAATCGAGGATGCTGCGCACGCACTCGGCGGAACTTATCGCTCGGGGCGCCCGGTTGGGTGCTGCGAGCATGCCCACATGACAATCCTTTCATTTCATCCCGTGAAGTCCATCACCACGGGGGAAGGCGGCGCGGTTCTCACCAACGACGCAGATTTGGCGCATCGGCTGCGTCTGCTGCGCAGCCATGGCTTCGAGCGCGACCCGGCGCTGTGGATCGGGACCGACACGCAGGAGAACGGCCAGCCCAAGCCGTGGCTCGCGGAGCAGCAGATCCTCGGCTTCAATTATCGGATGAGCGATATCCAGGCCGCGCTTGGATTGTCGCAACTCGCCAAGCTCGATCGCTTCATCGCGCGCCGGCGCGCAATCGCTCAGCGCTACGATGCGGCTTTCGCCGGGCTTGCTGCGATGAAACTGCCGCAGTCGGCTGCCGAGAGTCGCGCCCGTTCGGCGCTGCATCTGTATATCGTGCTGATCGATTTCGAGGCGCTCGGAACGACGCGTACCGCCGTGATGCAGGAGTTGCGGAAACAAGGAATCGGGAGTCAGGTGCACTATGTGCCGGTCTATCGGCACCCGTTCTATAGCAACCGATATGAGATCAATCCACAGGACTTCCCGACCGCGGAGGGCTACGCAGCGCGCTGCCTTTCGCTGCCGATTCACCCCGAGATGGGTGACGAAGAAATCGAGCGCGTCATCGGCGCCGTAACGGCAGCCGTGACGCGATGAGTTCAGTCTTAAATCAAAAAATGGCTATGGCACCCCGCCAAATCCGGATTGCCGGCCGATCCATCGCGGCAGGCGAGCCGCCCTGTATCGTCGCGGAACTTTCCGCCAACCACGGCGGCAGTCTGCAACGCGCTCTTGCGGTGATGGAAGCCGCCAAGGAAGCCGGTGCGGATGCGATCAAGCTTCAGACCTACACGCCGGATACGATCACCATCGACCACCAGGGTCCGGACTTCGTCATCAAAGGTGGCTTATGGGACGGGCGCAGTCTTTATGACCTTTATCAGGAAGCACATACGCCGTGGGACTGGCACGCTATTCTATTCGCCAAGGGCCGTGAGCTCGGCATTCCCGTCTTCTCGACTCCGTTCGACGATACCGCGGTTGATCTCCTCGAAAGGCTCGAAACGCCCGCTTACAAGATCGCATCGTTTGAGCTTTTGGATCTTCCGCTGATCCGTCGCGTCGCGGCTACCGGGAAGCCAACGATAATGTCGACGGGCATGGCAAGCGTGCAAGAGATCCACGAAGCAGTAGATACCTTCCGCGCGGCCGGAGGGGGAGAGTTCATGCTGCTGCACTGTGTCAGCGGCTATCCCACGCCCACCGAGCAATCGAACCTGCGCCGTATTCCGCGCCTCGCGAGCGAGTTTGATTGTCCGATCGGGCTTTCCGACCATACGCATGGCATAGAAGTCGCCATTGCATCTGTCGCGCTGGGCGCTTGCCTGATCGAGAAGCACTTCACCCTGCGGCGCGCCGACGGCGGTCCGGATGCTGCGTTCTCTCTCGAGCCGCCCGAGCTTGCGGCGCTCGCGGCCGGTGCGCGCGGCGCATTTTCGGCGCTTGGCAGCGGCGGGGAAGCCCGCTCGAACGTCGAGAATGCCAGCAAGGCGTTTCGCCGTTCACTTTATATTGTACGCGACGTGGCGGCCGGCGAGTCTTTTACCGCGGATAACGTACGGATCATCCGGCCGGGCTTCGGCCTGGCGCCGCGGCATCTGCCCGACGTCATCGGCAAGCGCGCGAAATACGCACTCGCGCGCGGCACGGCGCTGACCTGGGACGCCGTGGGATGAAGGGCAGCGGTCATGTGCTCCGCCGACATGATAATGGGACGCGACGATCCATCGGCAAGCGCAAGCCGCAGCCGCGCGCACGCGGCGCCGCCCGAATCGAAGCCGACCGGCTTTACCTGCGGCCTCTCACCGAATCCGACTGCACGGAGTGGTATGCCACTTCGCTCAACGATCCGCAGATCGCCCGGTTCTTGGAGACTTGGCACACGCCGCAGACACTCGATGGCATCCGGAAGTTCGTTGCAACAGTCAACGCGAAGGATGAAGAATTTCTATTTGGAATGTTTTTGCTCGCGGATGACCGGCATATTGGAAATATCAAGGTTGGGCCGATCCATCCCTATCACCATGTTGGCGATGTGAGTCTGTGGATCGGAGACAAGTCCTGCTGGGGCAGCGGCTACGCAACAGAAGCGATCGTGGCAATAAGCCGTTATGCATTCGACGTGCTGGGAGCGCGCAAATTGTCTGCCAGCATGTATGAGCTCAACCATAGAGCCTATCGGGCCTTCATCAAAGCGGGCTATCGGGATGAGGGCCGCAGACGTGCGCACTATGTCTTCGAAGGTCAGCGGTCCGACGTTCTGCTAACCGGGCTGACGCCCGATGACCTCTGACCGGGTCGTTCTGCAATCGTCTTCATCGTTGACGCTTCGCCGGGCGACGTACTCTGACTGCGAACTCCTGTGGACTTGGGTTAATGAGCCGGACGTTCGCGCGGCCTCCTTCACATTGGCCGCAATTCCGCTGGGACAGCATCGGAAATGGTTCGCAAAACGGCTGGGTTCCGCGGCATGCGATATTCTCATCGCCGTCGGAAAGAATGCGGAGCCCGTCGGTGTCATTCGATTTGACTCGGATGGACGGCAAAATCTTGTCGTCTCGATCACGGTTTGTGCCGCGCACCGCGGAGCGGGCTATGGGAGCAGAATCATCCGCCGCGCTTGCACGATGCTGCGCACGCGCCGGCACGTCGGAAATTTCATCGCGGATATCAAATCGGCAAACGTGGCCTCACAAATGGTCTTCAAGCGCGCGGGCTTTCGCAAGCTGCGGTCTATTCAAAAAAATGGCGTCTCAGCCATCAGAATGGTGAGCAAATGAACTTCCTAGTTGTGGGCTGCGGTTCGATCGGTAAGCGTCACGCCAGAAACTTCACGTCGCTGAAGCAAGGTGACGAGAAGGTCTATGTCTATGACCAGGACCAGAGCCTGTTACAGGATTTTTCCAGGGAAATCGGTGCCGAGATTTTGACAAGCATTGACGATGCCGGCCGCGCGGGTATTCAGGGCGCCGTCATTTGCGTGCCGAACCACATGCATGTCCCCCTGGCGCGAAAGCTCATGGAGCAGCAGATCGGCATTCTCGTTGAAAAGCCGATTGCGCACGACCTTGCGGGGTTAGACGAACTTATCGCACTCGGCCGGCGCAACGCCGTCGTGCTGATGACCGGCTATAATCTTCGCTATCACCGCAATCTCTTGAAAGCCAAGCAGATGCTCGATGCCGGTCAGATTGGATCGGTCAAATGCGCGCGCTTCTTCTTCGGCTACAATCTGTCACTGTGGCGTCCAGCGATCGATTACCGGAAAAATTACGGCGCGATCAAAGAGCAGGGCGGCGGCGTCATTCTCGATGTCATTCACGAGATCAATTGCATCATCTGGCTGTTGGGCGATGTAGCCGAAGTGTCCTGCATGATGGGAAAATTAAGCTCGCTCGAAATCGACACCGAGGACGCCGCGGCGATCCACCTGAAGATGAAAACCGGCGCCATCGTGGAGCTTCATCTCGACTACATCGATATGGCTTATGACAGGGGATTCCGGATCATTGGCGACAGCGGCACGCTGGTGTGGGACATGCCGGCGATGATGCTTAAGGCATATTCGCCCGGCACGAAGTCATGGACCGACATGCCGGATAAGTTCGACTTCAATGAAACCTATCTCGGCGAGGCCCGCCACTTCATCGCGTCGCTGCGCGGCAGCGAGAAACCCTATGAAGATGGCGGCATCGGCAAGCGTGACCTTGAAATCGTGTTGGCCGCAAAGGAATCCGCGGCTTCCGGACGCCGGATCGCCATTTGATGCGGGTTGTGTAATGTCGGTCTTGGCCATTATCCAGGCGCGCATGGGATCGAGCCGTTTGCCCGGCAAGGTCATGATGCCGATCGAGGGCAAGCCTCTGATCTGGCACGTCCACCGCCGCGTATCGGCAGCGGCGGCTTGTGATCAGGCCGTGATTGCGACCGGTTCGCGCGCCGGCAATGCTGAGATGGCTTCATTCCTAGAGTCGCAGGATATCCCGATTTTCTGCGGATCGGACGACGATGTTTTGGATCGTTATGTATCGGCGGCGCGCTACTTCGGCGCGACGGCCATTGTACGTATCACCGGCGATTGCCCAATGATTGATCCCGATGTGATCGACGAAGTCGTCTCGTTCTTCAACAACGGCAGTTACGACTACGTCAGCAACGTGCATCCGCCGACATATCCCGATGGCCTGGACGTGGAAGTGATGCGCCCCGATGCGCTGGAGCGTGCCCACCACGAGGCGAGACTGGAATCGGAGCGAGAGCACGTAACGCCGTACATCTGGAATCATCCCGAGCGCTTTGCGCTCGGCAATATCTCAAGCTCCAACGATCTCAGCGACCGCCGCTGGATCGTCGACGATGCCAGGGATCTTGAGTTCGCGCGCGCGGTGTTCCGTGACCTCAACCCGCGAAATTCAATGTTCCGCATGAACGATGTGCTCGACTTTTTGGCGGAGCGTCCCGAAATCATGCGTATCAATGCTGGGACCGCGCGCAACGAAGGTTACCAAGCGTCCTTGCGCCACGACAGGATCGTGAGCCCGTAAAGTCCGCCGGCTCTGTTTCGTTTCGAGCCGGACTCAATCCACAAACCACAACGCCACGCAGTTAAAGGCAGGATCCCTTATGAGTTCTCTCGACCTCCAGAAGTCGCGTCAATACTGGCAAGAAGCGCAGCGGCTCATTCCGACCGGCACGCAGATGATGAGCAAGACGCCCAGTCAATTCGTGCTCGGCGAATATCCGCTCTATCTGCAATCCGGCAAGGGCTCTCATGTCCGGGACGTCGATGGCAATGAATTCATCGACTACATGTGCGCTTTCGGGACGGTAATGCTGGGTTACGCCGACGCGAAAGTAAATGCCGCGGTGCGCGCGCAGCTCGAAGACGGCATCATCTATTCACTGCCCCACATTCTCGAGCTCGAAGTGGCCGAACTGCTTCACAAATTGGTTCCGTCGGCCGAACAGGTGCGGTTCTTCAAGACGGGGTCGGAGGCCACCAGTGCCGCGGTTCGCGTGGCGCGCGCCGCGACCGGCCGCGACATCATTGCCAAATGCGCCGCGGGCTACCACGGCTGGCACGACTGGCACGCGATTGGATCGGGGCGCCCGGCTGGCATCCCGCGTCACAACCAAAACCTGCTGCCAACCTTTCCCTACAATGACGTCATGGCGCTTGAGGAGATTTTCCGCGAAAATCCGAAACAGGTCGCCGCTGTCATTATGGAACCGGTCGTTCTCGATGAGCCCAAGGACGGGTTTCTGGAAAAAGTACGTGACCTTGCGCGCGCGAATGGCGCGCTTCTGATCTTCGACGAAATCGTCAGCGGGTTCCGGCATGCCCCCGGTGGCGCGCAACAGCTTTATAATGTCACGCCTGACCTGTCTTGCTTTGGCAAGGGAATGGCGAACGGATTGCCGCTGTCCGCTGTGGTCGGTAGCCGAAACGCCATGGCGCAGTTCGAGGACGCAAACGTCTTCGTCTCAACGACGTTCGGCGGCGATGCGATCTCGCTCGCGGCGGCCAAGGTCGTTCTTGAAGCTGTGGCTAATGGCGACGTCGGCGAGCACATCTGGAAACTCGGCGCACGGCTCCAGGAGGGGCTTCGATCCATTGCCAAGCGGCTGGATGTTCCTATCGACTGCAAAGGAACGCCGTCCCGCATGGTGCTCACCTACGCGGATAAAGGAACGGCCGTAGCCACCGATATTCGGGCCCTATTTTTGCAGGAGTGCATACGGCGGGGAATCCTTTTCGGCAATGTCGTCTTTATCGGCGCCGCGCACCAGGACGAGGACATTTCCCGCACTTTGGAAGTTGCCGAGACCGCGATGCAAACGGTGCGGTCCGGCATTGAAGAGGGCGATCTCAAAAGCCGGATCACGGGCGCCGTGCCGGCCGACATATTCCGGCCCCGGGCCAGCTGATGCAGCACCCGGTTAAGGTGAGCGTACTTGTTCGTAGCTTCAATAACGAGGCGACGGTCTCGGCCGCTTTATCGAGTGCGCTGGATCAGAATTTTCCGCGACAGGATTACGAGGTCATCGCGGTCGACGACGGCTCCACCGATGGAACGCCGGAGCGATTGCGCTCGTTCGCGTCTGAGGTTTCCGTGAATCTTGAAAAGCATCGCGGCAATATCGAAACCGCGCATAGTGCTCTCTCCAGGGCACGCGGGAAGTACTTCGCGTTTCTCGACGCGGACGATGCCTATGAGCCGGACTTTCTGTCCGAAATGAGCGGCGCGCTCGACGCGCAGCCGGGCGCGGCTTTTGCTTACTGCGACTACTATGAAATCGACGCGAATGGCACGCGGGCGATTACGATCGACCGCAAGATCATCAAGCTCGTCGCCTGTAACTGCATGTTCGATCGCGAGATCGTCGCCCGGGAAGGTTTCTGGGAGAGGGACCTGCTGTTGCCGGAGCTCAGCTTGGCGGTAGAGCTGTCGCAACGCTACGGCGTCGCATTCGTGCCGAAGCCGCTCTACCGCTATTTCCGCCACGGCGCGTCGCTGACCCACCAAAGCGGGTTAGTCGACAAAGCATTTGCACAGCTCGCGGAGAAATATCGCGTCCTCCTGAGGGGACGCGATCTTGATGAACTGAGTATCGACGATTGCCGCGCTGCCGTAAAACAAACAGGATAATTCCATGGCCAAAATTCTAACCACCGGCGGAGCGGGATTTATCGGCTCGGCGGTGGCCGGATATCTCGCCTCTCTGGGTCACGAGATACACGTGCTCGACCGGTACGATGTGCCGCCGATACCGAATGTCAAAGTCTTTCGCGGCAGCGTGCTCGACCAAGCCGCCATTCTCGAAGCAATGGATGGCTGCGACTACGTTTTCCATCTGGCGGCCGTGTTGGGAGTGTTCAGAGCGAACGCCAATCCTCTCGAGTGTCTCGACGTAAATATCATGGGTACGCGCAACGTGCTGGAATGCTGCGTCAAATTACGAGTCAAGAAAGTCCTGTTTTCATCGTCTTCCGAGGTCTATGGCGAACCAAAGGAGATTCCGATTGCTGAATCGGCGCAATTGAATCCGAAATCCGAATATGGCGTGAGTAAAGTCGTCGGCGAGGAATATTGCCGGGCCTATGCGCAATGCTTCGGATTGCCTTACGTGATTGTCCGTTTGTTCAACGTCTATGGCGACCGCCAGCGCGACGATTTCGTGATGTCGGTCTTTACGTCGGCGGCAGCCTCGGGCCAGCCACTCAAGATCAATGGTGACGGACAGCAGACGCGGGCTTTCTGTTACGTCGACGATATCGCGGAGGGCATGATCGCGCTCTTGTCATCCGACAAAGCCGTCAACGAGACATTCAATTTGGGCAACCCGTCGGAGCCCACAACCATGCTGGATCTGGCAAAGCGCGTTCTCCGCCATGCCGGTAAAACCGAACGTCTGATTCAGTTTACAACACCGGAAAATGCCGACCGTTCGCCGGAGCGGGAAATCCATCAGCGTCTTCCGAATATCAAAAAGGCCCATGACTACGTTCAGTTCCGGCCGAAGATCACTTTGGACCAGGGCATCGAGCGGGTGATGCGTTACAGGGTGGCGCATTCCGGTTCGTGAATGATGCCGGCTGAACGGCAACCCGTCCGACCTTACCTTCGATCAGGCAATCACGGACAGTAGTCCAACCCGGGATGCATGAGAGACGCCATGATCACGCAACGCTACATAACGCTTTTCCAAGACGAGGCAGAAGTCAAAAAGCTCACTATGAGAATCCTCAGGGAGGGTGGCGTCGCGCTCCCGGATTTTTTCGATCAATCGACGTTTGATGGGTTGGTGGAATACTGGCATTCGCTCAGTACAAAGAATCCGAAGGGCGAGGTGTACACCACCACGCACGGCATAATTCCGATCAGCAATATTGCCCAATCGTCAGACTTCATGCGTGTTTTCGATGCGATCCACAGAGCTCGCTGCGAAATCCAGGGCGTCCAGTATACGCCGCTTGATCCGGCTTATCAGGATTTCTCTCTCAGTATCAAAACTCCGAACACCCCCGAAGATCGAACGCCGTTTCATTTTGATGACTCGTATGTCAATGCGGTCCTCGCCCTAAAGTTGCCGACAAATAAACGGCAAGGAAATCTGATGGTCTATCCAAATCTACGTTCCCGAATAAGGCCTCTCGTACTGTCCAAAATTATTGCGCGGTTGCTCCGGCACCTTGCGTTTCTGCGCGCGATCGTGAGGCCGAAAGAAATTACCTATTATGAGCGTGGTCTTCACTTGTTCTTTGGAGACCTGACGCTTCATGGCGTGCCGGCGCTTTCCCAAGGGGAGCGCGTTTCGGTTACGTTCAATGCGAGCCGGTGTCTGCCGTAAATCTCATGCAGCAACAAACACCGTCGCAAGATCGTCCGATCCAGGTCGTATTTATCGATCATTCCTATCTCCACCTAATCGGTTGGGCGGAGAAATTCGCAAAAACGGTCGCCGGTATTCAGGTGATTTTGGTTACGGACAAATCAGCATCGCGCGTCGATGGCAATCTGGAAGTGATTAACGTCCGGGACGTCGCCCAGAACCTCGATCTTGATGCGCTACAGGAAAAGCTGAACTTCTCGCTCTACCGGTCGCTGATCACCGAACGAGCCTATTTCGATTACACGAGTTTCACCAAACGTGAATGCTATTCGCGTTTGAATATGGACCAAATCGATGCGCTCATTCGTCCTCACGTCAATGCACTGGATGAAGTGATCAGAACGCGGGCAGATCTCGTTCTTGGATATGTCGCCGATAACACAATCGCTTCGCTTGCTGCGCATATCGCCGAGTATTACGGCAAGCCTTTTGCGGCTTCGTCTCCGTCATACTGGTATGCCGACGGCTATGCCTTCCGCGATCGGACGGACCAAACGTCGTCGCAGGTTGACGCTCTATATCATCGGTATTATGCGAATCAATCGTCGATCAATCGGGCAGCTATTCAGGAGCTGTATTCCATCAAACGCGTCACTCATCAATTTTCGGATACTGTCGTTTATGCTCTCGGACCAAGGCTCAGAAAGATTATTGGCAGCCGGCACTGGCACGACCCATTTTCACCGGTGAATTGGCTGGCGCGACGATTTTGCCGCGCCATTTCGCGGATCATGACGGCCTGGTTCATTCGCGTGTTGCCCGATGTGCCGGATGGCAAGCGCTATGTTCTGTTTCCATTGCACGTTGCGCCTGAGGCGTCGCTGCTCGGATCGATGCCGGAACTGGCCGATCAGTTCTCTTTAATCAAGAATATATCCATCAACTTGCCGTGGGGCGTCCGGCTGTGCGTAAAAAAACATCCTGAACAGCATAAGTTGACAGGTCCGAGCTACGATTTTTATCGCAAGCTCGCAGCGTTGAAGAACGTCGATGTGATCGATGCCAAGGCGCCGACCGGACGCATGCTGAGCGATCCGAATTGCATCGCTGTTGCGACCATCAATGGGACCGTGGGTCTGGAGGCGGCATTCAAGCGCAAACCAGTGTTTGTGTTCGGACGCGCGATGTACGGCGTGGCGGATTGCTTCTTCAAACCAACGAATTTCGATGAATTTCGGGAGCAGATAATGGCTGTTTACAAAGGCCAGTTTCAATTCAACGAAGGCGCAATGTGGTCCATCTTCGCCGCTCTCAATGCTGCGATTTGGCGCTGCGATGTCGAGTTCGCACGGGCGAAAAACAGGGAGGAGGCGACGCTGCAGTCGATTTCTGTATTCGAGCGGTACATTCGGTCGGACACATGGCGAAAGTCGGCAAGCGCGCAATCGAAAACCGCTTAGTGTGTGTCGTGGCCTGCGCAATTTTGCATGGATGCTTTAGCGCTCGAATGGTCCATTCATTCCAATGATCGGAGCTTTACCGTTACGTGAGTAAATCGGTGCTCGAAATTCTGCGCGATGCTTATACGCACAGTAGCTATCGCCTCTGGTGTCTTATTGCTCTCTTGTTCTTGGCCGGACTTAGCGACGGGTTCAGCATGGCTCTCCTGTTTCCTGTGCTGGACGTACTTGGAATGGGTTCCGGCGTTCAGGCTGGACAAAGCACTGTTGGCACGATCTTCCATCGGCTGTTCGAATTCGCAGGAATCGAGCCGACGCTGACAAGCACATCACCGGTTTTGATCGGAGCCGTGCTGGTTCAAGCTCTCCTGTTCACCGCTCAGAACTGGTTGCTCTACGATATTAGAAATAAATATATCGCTTCGTGGCAACAGCAGATGTTTTCGGATTTTCTCGCCGCCAAATGGTCATACTGCGTATCGCAGAGACCGGGTGCGACACTCAATCTGATCCTAACGGAGGCGCCTCGACTTGGCACGGCATTATTCAATATCCTGCAGCTGATTGTGACATCGATCCTTCTTGTTATTTACGTCGCCATATCGATCTTTGTCTCCTGGAAACTGACGGTTTATCTGCTTGGTAGCGGGATCATTTTGTTTGCCCTAACCCGGCCGGTTCGCAACGCGACGCATCGTCATGGTGTCGACTTTGAAACAATTATGGCTGACACAGGATCGGTGCTGACTGAGCTTTTGTCCGGTGCAAAATACATAAAGGCAAGCGCCGGGTCTGTCAGGGCCAATGCCTTGGTTGCCGAGCAGCTGGAGCGGCTTCGTTACAATTTGACGTGGAGTGCTTTCCTGCCGACGACGATTCGGAGCGGTTTCGAATTTGCCGGCATGCTTATTATCCTTGGCGCGCTCATCTATGGCTTGAAGATCGAGCATGTGAGCCCTGCTCAGCTTTTGATCGTGATCGGACTAGTGGCGCGCCTATATCCCCGACTGACGCAGCTGCAGCTTTTGCAAAGTATGCTTCTGCTCTCGGCTCCGGCGTACGGTGTTCTCAAAGATGCGCACGCGCGCTTTATTGCGCATCCGGAGGCGCGGCAATCGGGAGTAAGGAGAGACCTCAAAGAGCTTTTGCCGGCTGATGTCCGCGCGCAGGATCTTACCGTGCGTTACGACGAGAAGCGCGCGCTCGACGAGGTTGGGTTCTTGCTACCGGCCGGCCGGATCATCGGCATCGTTGGTCCATCCGGTGCCGGCAAGTCTACTTTGGTCGACGTGATTGTGGGTTTGGTCGAGCCGAGCTCCGGTCGAATCATGATCGGCGATTTGCCACTGAGCGACATTGACCTTGCCGCATGGCGCGGAAAGATCGGGTACGTTTCACAGGATACTTTTCTGTTTCACGACACGATCGTGAACAATATTCGATGGAGCGCGCCCGACGCTTCGATGGAGGCTGTGAAGGGTGCGATCGAGGCGGCCGGACTGGACCAGTTCATCTCCGGTCTTCCGCTTGGATACGACACGATTGTCGGCGATCGCGGCGCCAAACTGTCCGGCGGGCAGCGCCAGCGCATCAGCATCGCTCGGGCCCTGGTGCGCAAGCCGGCCGTGCTTGTTCTCGATGAAGCGACGAGCGCGCTCGATTCGCTTTCTGAGCAGGAAGTGATGGACGTCATCAATGAACTGAAGGGCAAGATGACGATCATCATCGTCGCGCACCGGCTCGCCACGGTTCGCAGCGCGGATATCATTTATGTGCTTGACCATGGAAAGATCGTGGAGCACGGCTCCTGGGCGTCGTTGAGCAAGGACAGAGCTTTATTTCACCGGTTAATGCAGGCTCAAACGGTTTCCGAGCACGGATAGATTTGCGATTTCGGCGTCGAATTGACAATTGCAGACGCCGATAATCACCAGCATCAAGTTTCAGCATCTATGGCGAATCCCACAAAGGTCATAATCCTCGCCGGCGGCCGCGGTACGCGACTGTCCGAGGAAACTGACATGAAACCAAAGCCCATGATCGAGATCGGCGACCGTCCGATCCTGTGGCACATCATCAAGCACTATGCGGCTTACGGCTGCAGCGAATTCTACGTGGCGCTCGGTTACAAGGGTCATGTCATCAAGCGATATTTTCTCGATGAGGTGCAGCTTGCCGGCGACCTGACGATGCAGACCGGCAACGGGGCGATCAAGGGTCAGGGCGCGCGCAACGACGATTGGACCGTTCATCTGTGCGAAACGGGATTGGAAACAAACACCGGTGGGCGCGTGAAGCGGCTGGCCCCACAACTCGCCGGCCAGACGTTCATGGTGACTTATGGCGACGGCGTGTCCGATGTGCCGATCGATAAGCTGCTGGCATTCCACAAGAAGCACGGCCGGCTCGCGACCGTGACCGCGGTGCGTCCGCCGGCGCGCTTCGGCGGTCTGGAATTCGACGGCGACATCGTCAAGCAATTCGTCGAGAAACCGCAAATCGGCGAAGGTTGGATCAATGGCGGTTTCTTGGTGTTTGAGCCAGAAATACTCGACTATCTCGACGGTGATGCAGCGAGCCTGGAAGTGAGCCTACTGGAGCGGCTGGCACGCGAACGGCAACTTGCGGCCTATCGGCATGACGGCTTTTGGCAGTGCATGGATACGCTGCGTGATCTGCGTCTGCTGCAAAACCTCTGGGACGCGGGAAAGGCGCCGTGGAAAACCTGGGATGCCTGAGCCGCTGAACCGGGAGAGCTTCTGGCGCGACCGCCGCGTATTTATCACCGGCGGCACCGGCCTGGTCGGCGGCTGGTTGCTGGAGCGCTTGGTCGAGCTCAGGGCCGATCCCGTCGCGCTCGTTCGCGACTGGGTGCCCGGCGCGCGCTTTGTCGAGCTTAATCTTGACCGCAGCGTCAATGTCGTTAACGGCGATGTGCGCGATCAGAAATTGCTCGAGCGCGTGCTTGGCGAGTACGAAATCGACATCGTCATTCATCTCGCCGCGCAGACAATCGTCGGCATCGCCAACCGCAATCCCGTCTCGACGTTCGAGACCAACGTCGCGGGCACCTGGACGCTTCTGGAAGCGGCGCGGCGCAGTCCGACCGTCAAAGCGATGGTGATTGCCTCGTCCGACAAAGCTTACGGCTCCGCGCCGGCGCTGCCATATACCGAGGCCACGCCGCTTGCCGGCGAGCACCCTTATGACGTGTCGAAATCGTGCGCCGACCTGATCGCGCAGAGTTATGCGCGCACCTGGGATCTTCCGGTGGCGATCACGCGTTGTGGCAACTTCTTCGGCGGTGGTGACCTCAACTGGAACAGGATTGTGCCCGGCACAATTCGATCCATCTTGCGCGACGAACGCCCCGTGGTCCGCTCCGACGGAAAATTCGTGCGCGATTATATCTACGTTGAAGATGCCGTGGATTCTTATTTGCTGCTTGCGGAGGCCTTGCGGCGCGACCCAAAACTGGCCGGCGAGGCATACAACTTCGCGACCGGCAAACCGTGCAGCGTTCTCGAGATCGTTGGCATGATCGCCGCGCAGATGAAATCGAAACTCGATCCCGTCATCCTCAACGAAGCTTCCAACGAGATTCGTGAGCAGTATCTTGATTCCGATAAGGCAGCGAAACAGCTCGGCTGGCGTGCGCGGTTTGGCATGAAGGAAGGACTTGCCCGCACCATCGCCTGGTATCGCAAGCATTTGGAGGTCGCGGCCTGATGTTCCAGTGCCGATCCTGCAGCGGCGGCCGGTTTACGACCGTGATCGACTTGGGTACGACGCCGCTCGCCAATGCACTTATTGATCCGAGCACGGCGAACGGCGCTGAGCCGCGCTATCCACTGCATGTCGTGCTTTGCGAGGATTGCAGCCTCGTCCAAATTACGGAAACGGTGCCGCCCGAAGCGCTGTTCTCGGATTATGTTTATTTCAGCTCGGTATCTGACACAGCGGTCGCTTCGGCCCGACAAATAGCAACCCGGCTAGTCCGCGTGCGCAGCCTGGGAGCCGCCTCCCTGGTAATGGAAGCGGCGTCGAATGACGGTTATCTGCTTCGGCATTATCGCGACCACGGCATTCCGATCCTCGGTATCGAGCCGGCCGCGAATATCGCACGCGTTGCGGAAGCCGACAATATTCGGACGCGGTGTGCGTTCTTCGGCCGCGACGAAGCCCAGCGCCTAGTGGCGGAAGGGCTTCGGTGCGACGTCTTTCACGCCAACAATGTACTGGCTCATGTCGCCGATCTCAACGGGTTCGCGGCCGGCATCCAGACCGTCCTGGCTCCCGACGGGGTGGCGGTCATCGAGATTCCGTATGTGCGTGACCTGGTTGAGAACGCCGAATTCGACACGATCTACCATGAACACCTTTGCTATTTCTCGGCGACCTCACTCCATCGCCTGTTCGCCCGCCATAAACTCGCGCTGACCGATGTCGAGCGAATTCCAATTCACGGCGGCTCGCTGCGCCTGTTTGTCATGCATGACGGCGCGCCTGTGGCAAAAGACGTCACCGCCATGTTGGAAGCAGAAGAAAAACTCGGGCTGACACAAGCGGCCTATTACGCCGATTTTGCCGCGCGCGTCGAACTCCTGCGGCACGATCTCGTATCGTTATTGAGGAAGTTGAAAGCGCAGGGCCACAGCATTGCGGCCTATGGCGCCTCGGCGAAGGGCACGACATTGCTGAATTTCTTCGACCTGGGCCACGATGTGCTTGATTTTGTCGCCGACCGCTCGCCGGCCAAGCAGGGTAAGCTTACACCGGGCTTGCATCTGCCGATCCTGCCGCCGGAAGCTCTCGCGCACTCGCGTCCGGATTATTGTCTGTTGCTCACATGGAATTTTGCTGAAGAAATCCTGGAGCAACAGGCGGCCTATCGTGCGAGCGGCGGCAAGTTCGTCGTGCCGATCCCACAAGTTCGGATTGTCTGACCTCAATGCACTTCGCCGCGCTGCCGATCCCGGGAGCGTTTCGAATCGAATTGGAAAGGCGCGAGGATGAGCGCGGCTTTTTCGCGCGCACATTCTGCGCCGACGAGTTCCGTGCGCGCGGCCTCGTCACGGATTTTGTGCAGCGCAGTCTCTCTTACAATGCGCGCCGCGGTACGCTGCGTGGTCTGCATTACCAGGCGGCTCCACACGCCGAGACCAAGATCGTGCGCTGTACGACGGGCTCCGCCTTCGATGTCGTGGTCGATATTCGTCATGGTTCGCCGGCATTCGGCCGCTGGCACGCAGAGACGCTATCGTCGGAGAATCACGCGATGATCTATATTCCCGCCGGCTGCGCGCATGGATTTCAAACGCTCGCCGACGCCACCGAGCTCTACTACGAGATCACGCCTGTCTATGTGTCAGAAGCCGCACGCGGGATCGCGTTCGATGACCAAAAACTCCAAATATCGTGGCCGCTCCCAAATATGATTCTTTCGGATGCGGATCGGGCTCATCCGGCGTTCGATCGCGTGGAATTGCCGTGAGCGATGATCGGCCGTTGATTACGATCGGCATGCCTGTGAGGAATGGCGGGCAAATGTTCGCCTCCGCACTCGCCTCAATACGCAGTCAAGACTACGACAATCTAGAAATATTGATTTCTGATAATCACTCAACAGACGGTTCGGCGAAAATTGCCCAGGAAGCGGCAGCGGTCGATAAGCGAGTGACTTACATCCGGCAACAGTCGGTGCTGCGCGCTTTCGACAATTTCATGGGATTGCTCGCTAGCGCCCGTGGCCAATACTTCATGTGGGCGGCGCATGATGACCTTTGGTCCCCCGATTTTGTATCGTCTCTTCTGCGCGGCTTTGATAGGGACGATATCATTTTGACCTTTGGCGAACTGGAGATTTGTGCTCGGCATGGCGCACCAGGCATTCGTAAGTGGTACGACTTCGAGAATGTCGGTCTGGACAAGATCGGCCGTATCCGAAAGCAGGCGTTGATGCAGTGTTACCACCTTTACGGACTATGGCGAACCGACGCACTTGCATCATTACCTAAGCGCTATTGCCAGTGGTGGATGGATTTGCCGTTGATGATGGCTGCCGCTGCGAATGGGCGTTTCCGTTATATTCCTGGGCCTGTGCTTCGTTACTATGAGATTGCAAAGACCGATGACGATCGTGCCGTCTATCAGGATCAATTGCCACGCAGCGCTTCCAAACTGCGCAATGTCCTCACACTGGTCGCGACATCTTTCGCGGTGATGTGGCGCACGGCGGGTTTGGCGCCGGCGCTCTTCACGGCAGCATTCGTTATCGAGAAAAACCTCTACTTCGCTCATTCGAAATTGCGCCGCATCGCTGCTGGGGTCAGGGTTGAACGGGACTGAGCGAGCCCGCAAGCTGTTGATTTTGCAGGCCCGATCGATGGCGAGACGGTGATGGGCCGCTGTCTCGCCTGCGCAAGCGGCAGCACTGTGACAGTGCTCCGTCGTGTCCGCGTGCCGATTGTTCAGAACGCACTTTGTCGGGACCAAGATGATGCGCGCACCGCGGCCACAGGCGAGATGGCGCTTTCGGTCTGTGATCGGTGCGGCTTTGCGTTTAACGCGGCGTTTGATCCGGCCAAGATCGTCTATGGTCCGGGTTACGAAAATGACCAGTCGCACTCACCTGCTTTCCGCAGGCACATGAATGAAATGGCGGCTCGTGTCCTCGACGCGCTGCCTGCCGGAGACGGCTTCATCACTGAAGTTGGCTGCGGACAAGGCAGCTTTCTCGCCCTTTTGCGTGCTGGCGCGAGAGTTCCGGCGGTCCGTTTGCACGGTTTTGATCCAAGCTATCGAGGAGGGGCGCTACCCGCAGGCGTCGCAATCTCGCAGCGTTTTCTCGATCAGAGCGCCATTTTAGAGCTTGGCGCACAACCCAACATCGTCGTACTGCGACACGTCATCGAACATATCCCAGATCCTGCGAGATTCTTCGCAACGATTCGTACGGCGTTAGGCTCGGCAGTTGACGCCAAGATATTTGTCGAGACACCGTGTTTCGCGTGGATCGCGAGCAATCGTGTTTTGCAAGACGTGTTTTACGAGCACGTCAACTACTTTACAGCCGACACGTTGGGTGACGCACTGGAGGCCGGCGGCTTTACCGTGGCGCGTATCGAACATGTTTTTGGCGGGCAGTATTTATGGGCGGAGGCAGCGAGCGCAACGCCGACGCCGCGACCCGCTCGTGACGATCAATCGATATTGCAAATGGCGTCAACGTATGCGGCTGACGTGGAAGCCCAGATTTCGTATTGGCGGGCTTATCTCGCGGACGGCATTCCGACCGCAGTGTGGGGCGCCGGAGCCAAGGGCGTGACCTTTGTCGGCTTGGTTGATCGCGAGCAAAAGCTTATCGATTGTGTTGTCGACGTGAACCCGCAGAAACAACGGAGTTTCATACCAGTGACGGCACACCCGATCGTTGCACCGGCCGAAGCGGTGCATCGTGGCATGCGTCGTGCCCTGATCATGAATCCGAACTACGAAGCGGAAATTGCCGCCCAGATCACAAGCGAGGGGCTGAGCATTGAGCTGGTACCCGCAGGGGACCAACGAGGGTGAAACGCGCTTTCGTAACCGGCGCGTCGGGGTTCATCGGGCGCCATGCAGTGGAAGCTTTGGTCCGACGCGGGTTCGATGTTTATGCGGCGACCCGAGAACCGCTGAAGTGCTCAACTCTGTTCGGGGCGGGCATCGCGGTCCCACGCGTCGAATTGTTGGACGGCGAGACGGCAAAATCAGTATTGCGAAGCATCAAACCCAGCCATTTGCTGTTGTGCGCGTGGACAACAGAGCATGGGAAATACTGGGACGATCCGATGAACCAACGCTGGGTCCAAGTGACCGAAATGCTGGCGCGAGAATTTTTCGTCAGCGGCGGCGAGCGGGCGGTTTTGGTGGGGACGTGCGCTGAGTACGACTGGACCGATCCGGCGATGGCGATGGGAGCGGTGGCCGAAGACGCCGCGCAAGGCATTCCCGCGACAAAATACGGTCGAGCAAAACGCCGCGCGGCCAAAATTCTCACCGCCTTGGGCGAAGATTATGGTGGTCAGACCGCAGTGGGACGTATCTTCTTTGCCGCAGGTGCCGGCGAAGACCGCCGTCGTTTCCTGCCGACTGTGATCAATGCAATTCTGAGTGGACGCCCTGCGCAGCTTGGGCCTGGCGATCAGGTACGTGACCTTGTCGACGTGCGCGACGTGGGCGCGGCGCTCGCTGCAATACTCGACTGCGATGCGACGGGCGCGTTGAATGTTGGCAGTGGGAATGGCTTGCGGCTGGGCGATGTCGCAAAACTGGCAGGTGATTTGCTGGGTCGACCGGACCTTCTGAGATTGGGGGCGTTACCAAAGCCTGCCGGGGAGCCACCTGCGATCGTGGCCAACATCAGTCGGCTGATTCAAGCGACCGGGTTACGGCCATCTCATGGCATCAACGATACGGTGATCGACGCCATTGAGTTTTGGCGTCGTGCTGCTGTTTCCTCAATGGTCTCCTAAGAATCGGAATGGCTATGGCAGAAACTGACGACGAATTTGAAATTCGCAAACGTCACGATATCGAAGCGATGGTATCGGACGCGGAATTCACGTCGCTAACGCATCGGTGGTTCGAGCGGTCAATCCAGCATCGCTACTCTTATAACTTCCGTTGGCTCGGACTTCCGATCATCCAATATCCGGCCGATATCGTTGCCATGCAGGAACTCATTTGGCGTGTACGTCCACGCGCAATCGTCGAAACTGGCGTGGCTCGGGGCGGCTCACTTGTTTTCTATGCCTCGATGCTCACGCTTCTAGGCGGCGATGGTATTGTCATCGGAGTCGAGGTTGCGCTGAGCACTGAAACCCGATCGGCCATTCAAGCTCACCCGCTGATGGATCGCATACGGTTGGTGGACGGGTCATCTGTGGCGACCGAAACAGTAAAAAGGGTTCGCGACCTTGTCGCGGGGTATGATCCAGTATTGCTTGTCCTCGATTCCAATCATACTCATGAACACGTACTTGATGAACTTCGGCGTTATTCGCCGCTTGTTCGAAAGGGCTCGTACGTCGTCGTATTTGACACAGTTGTCGAAATGCTTCCAACCGAAACCGCTGGCTCTCGACCGTGGCGACAGGGAAACAGCCCAATGACTGCGCTGCGCGCATTTTTGGTAGAAAACGACCGCTTCGAAATAGATGAGAGATTCGACAAGCGTCTGCTTCTTTCGGTTTGCCCTGAAGGCTTTTTGCGGTGCATACGAGATTAAGTGAGGCGTTCGTCGCACGAGCGCAACTGGCCCGCCGCGTCGCGGCCGATTGGGTCCGGCGGCGCCGCGAATTGAAGGGATCAACGAATTGACGAACGCATCATTGCCCCCCGACCTGCGCCATCTCGAAGCGGAAGCAATCTACATTTTCCGCGAAGTGGCGGCCGAATTTCGCAAGCCCGTCCTTCTTTATTCGATTGGCAAGGACTCCTCCGTCCTTTTGCATCTCGCGCGAAAGGCCTTCTTTCCGTCGCCGCTGCCATTTCCGCTTCTGCATATCGATACGACATGGAAGTTTTGCGAAATGATCAGCTTTCGCGACGATACCGCGGCGCGGCTGAGGCTCGATTTGATCGTGCACGTCAATCGTGGCGGGCTCGCGGAGGGCATCACCCCATTTACGCATGGTTCGTCGTTCTATACCCACGTCATGAAGACCGAAGCACTGAAGCAGGCGTTGACCGAACACAGTTTCGACGCCGCGTTCGGTGGCGCCCGGCGCGACGAGGAAAAAAGCCGAGCCAAGGAACGCGTATTCTCGTTCCGCTCGGCCAATCACGTCTGGGATCCGAAGAACCAGCGGCCGGAGCTGTGGCACATCTACAATTGCCGCATCGCATCGGGCGAATCGATCCGGGTTTTCCCACTGTCCAATTGGACCGAGCTCGACGTCTGGCGCTACATCGAACACCAGCAAATCCCGGTCGTGCCGCTGTACTTCGCGGCGCCGCGGCCGGTTGTCGAACGAAGCGGAGGCCTCATCGTCGTCGACGATGATCGCTTTAAGCTCGAGCCGGGCGAGAAGGTTTCGATGCGCACCGTGCGGTTCCGCACGCTCGGCTGCTATCCGCTGACCGGCGCCATCGAATCCGGCGCCATAACAGTCTCCGACATCGTCCGCGAAATGGAAACCGCGAGCATATCGGAACGTGCCGGCCGCCTGATCGATCACGATCCGGCCGATTCCATGGAAAAGAAGAAACGTGAAGGCTATTTCTGAGCAAAGCATCGCCGGCGCTGCCGCGGCGGGAGCGTTCGCCGCGGACCGCGATCAGCTTTGCGTTCTGACCTGCGGTTCGGTTGATGACGGCAAGTCGACGCTGATCGGGCGGCTCTTGCTCGATGCCGCGATGGTTCTCGACGATCACATCGCGGCGCTGGCTCGCGATTCGAAAGCGCATGGCGCCGTGCCGGGCGACGTCGACCCGGCTTTGCTCGTTGACGGGCTCGAGGCGGAGCGCGAGCAGGGTATTACCATCGACGTCGCCTATCGCTATTTCGGCACGGCGCGGCGGCGCTTTATTGTTGCCGATACGCCCGGCCATAAGGATTATACGCGCAACATGGTGACGGGGGCGTCGACGTCCGACCTTGCGATTCTTTTGGTCGACGCCGCGAAGGGTCTCCTGGAGCAAACGCGGCGGCATGCCTTCCTGTGCTCGCTTCTTGGCATTCGCCACTTTGTCCTCGCCGTAAATAAGATGGACTTGATCGGCTTTGACGAGCAGCGATTCCAGGAGATCAGCGAGTCATTCGCACAATTCACCAGGCGATTTCCCACCTACAACGTGGCCGCCATCCCTACTTCGGCGCTGCACGGCGACAACGTCGTTCGGGGCAGTTCGCGGATGCCCTGGTATCACGGCCCGCCGCTGCTGGAATATCTCGAAGCCGTGGCGGTAGACGCTGCGCCGGGTGAGGCGCCGCTGCGCTTGCCGGTGCAATACGTCAACCGGCCGAATGCGACGTTCCGCGGCTATGCCGGAACGCTGGCGTCCGGCTCTTTGCGCAAAGACGCTGACATTATTATTCCGCGCACCGGCGTGCGCTCGCGCGTAGCGCGGATCGTGACCATGGACGGAGAGTTCGACAGTGCCGCCGCCGCCGATGCTGTCACCGTGGTCCTTGCCGACGATATAGATGTGTCCCGCGGCGACATCATCAGTTCCGTCGAAAAACCTGCGCAACGGGCCGATGCCTTTGCCGCGCATCTGGTGTGGATGTCGGAGACGCCGTTGCTGCCTGGTCGCAGCTATTTGCTCAAAGCTGGCGCCCAGACGATCGGCGCCATGGTGACCGAGCTCAAATACCGGATCGACGTTGAGAATTTCGATCACCTCGCCGCCAAAGAGCTGCAACTCAACGAAATCGCTTTTGCCAACATCGCGACCGCTGAATCGATCTCGTTCGATCCTTACGAAGAGAATCGCGATACCGGCGGATTCATTCTGATCGACCGGCACACCAATGCAACGGTAGCAGCCGGCCTAATCAGCTTCGGGCTGCGCCGCTCTGCAAATACCTACTTTCAAGCCTTCGAAGTGACCAAAGCGGCGCGCGCACAGCTTAATGCCCAAAAACCGGCGCTACTGTGGTTCACCGGACTATCGGGCGCCGGCAAATCGACAATCGCCGATAATCTGGAAAAGAAGTTGCACGCGCTCGGCAAACACACTTTCGTGCTCGACGGCGATAACGTGCGCCACGGGCTTAATCGCGATCTCGGCTTTACCGAGGGCGATCGTGTCGAGAATATTCGCCGCGTCGCGGAAGTGGCGAAGCTCTTCGTCGAGGCCGGCCTGATTACGCTTGTCGCGTTCATCTCGCCGTTCCGGGCGGAGCGCGAGATGGCGCGCGAACTTGTTGAACCGGGCGAATTTATCGAGATTTTCGTCGACACGCCGCTCGCGGCCTGCGAACAACGCGATCCGAAGGGCCTGTATAAAAAGGCAAGACGCGGCGAATTGCGGAATTTCACCGGGCTCGACTCGCCCTACGAACCACCGCGAAATCCCGAATTGATCCTCGACGCGCTCAATGAGAGCCCGGGCGATCTCGCCGACCGCATCATCGATTTTATGCGGCGCTGCGGCATGCTGTCCTGATTTACCGAGCGTCGATTGTCCGCAGCGCCGCGCGTTACCGTTGTCACATCCCGCCTCGATATCGGCGGCACCGAGCGGCACCTGACGCGCGTCCTGCCGGCGCTGCAGCGGCGCGGCATCGACATTGTACTTTACGTCATGGAGCGGGGAGGGCCACTCGAAGCCGAGCTTGTGGCGAATGGCGTCCGCGTCGAAGGCCCGCGCCGCGCGCGTTTTCTGCGCTGGCCAAAAGCAACGCTGGCGCTGGCCGGCTTTCTTCGCCGCGAGCGCCCGAGCGTTGTTCATTTTTTCCTGCCACGGCCCTATGTTTACGGCTCGATCGCGGCGGAACTCGCCGGGCAGCGGCGGCGGCTCATGAGCAGGCGCTCACTGACCGATTATCGCGCCAAATATCCGTTGCTGCGAAGCGTGGAGCGGCTGCTGCACTCCCGAACTCTCGGCGTGATCGGTAATTCCAAAGCCGTCGTCGAGCAGCTTGCAGCCGAGGTCGGCGACCGCCGCAAGCTTGCGCTCATTCATAATGGTGTCGAAATGCCGATGTGGCACGCCGCGTCCGACCGCGAGCGCATGCGACAGGGGCTGCAGATCGCGAGCGAGGCGCTGGTCATCGCCGTGGTCGCAAATCTGGTCGCCTACAAGGGGCATGACGATCTCCTCAATGCGCTCGCGGCTGTGAACTCGGATTTGCCGGCGCCCTGGCGGCTCATTGTCATCGGCCGGGACGACGGCATCGGGGCCGAATTGAAGAAAAAGGCGAAAGCTTGCGGCATTTCCGGCAATATTCTGTGGTTGGGCGAACGCCACGATGTCGGCGAACTCCTCGCGGCAAGCGATATTTTCGTCCTACCGTCGCACCAGGAAGGTTTTTCCAACGCGCTGTTGGAGGCCATGGCGGCCGGCGTTCCGGCGGTCGCGACCGCCGTCGGCGGCAATATCGACGCCGTGGCCGATAATGAGACCGGCCTTCTTGTGCAGCCGTGCGATCCGAAAGCTCTCGCCGCCGCAATTGCGCTGCTCGCAGCCGATCCGGTCCTGCGTCGCCGCTTTGCCGACGCGGCGCGCTCACGCGTGCAACAGCGCTTTTCCCTCGACGCCTGTGTAGACCGGTACGAAAAACTATACCGGGCGTTAAACGAACCGGCGCCGTCGCCGATCAGCGAAATTTTGCGCGATGAGCATAGTGACACCCATTCCGGTGCGGTGCTTGCGGCGATTATGCATGCGAATTAGCGCGAACAATAACCTCGATCCGCGGGTCGCGCGCGGTTTCGGCCGGGAATGGTCGACGTTCCGGCAGGACGAAGACCACCTGTCGCAACAGCAGCGCCAGGACATTTTCGACGATTATTTCCGTATTTTTCCGTGGTATTCGCTGCCGCCGGGCGGCGGCGTGGGCATCGACGTCGGTTGTGGCACCGGGCGCTGGTCGACGCTGGTGGCGTCGCGCGTCGAGCACCTGCATCTGCTCGACGCCAGCGCAGAAGCGCTGGCCGTGGCAAAGCATAATTTGAGCGCGATGACGAATGTCAGCTACCACGCCGCCAGCGTGGCCGACATCCCGCTGCCGCCGCAGTCGCTCGATTTCGCCTATTCGCTCGGCGTGTTGCACCATGTGCCGGATACGCAGGCCGCGCTCGCCGCCGTTGCCGAAAAACTCAAGCCGGGCGCGCCTTTCCTGGTCTATCTCTATTATGCGCTCGACAACCGTCCGGCCTGGTATCGCGGCCTGTGGCAACTGAGCAACCTGGCGCGCCTTGTGATTTCACGGCTACCACATCCGCTTCGCCTCGCTATCAGCCAGACGATTGCGGCGCTCGTTTACTGGCCCATAGCGCGTTGTGCGCGTATTCCGTCCCGGTTCGGTCTGTCGCCGCGCGCGCTGCCCTTGTCCTATTACGCCGATAAAACGTTTTATGTGATGCGGACCGACGCTTACGATCGCTTCTGCACGCGGCTGGAAAAGCGCTTCACGCGGAGTGAGATCGAAACGATGCTCAACCGCGCCGGATTTGTGAACGTGCAATTTTCAAATAGCGCGCCGTTCTGGTGCGCGGTCGGAACCAAGAATTGATCGATCAAGCCCAGCGTTCGCGCCACGCTTCCAGCATCAGCACATCCCAGATCAGATATTGCCAATTGCGCGCACCTTCGAGGTGCTCCTGCCAGTAACGGCGGACCATCGCGGCATCGAGCAGGCCCGCTTCTCGCAGGCGCTTTTCGTCGAGCAGCGCCTCGGCCCAATCGCGCAGCGGGCCGCGCAACCATTCGCCGAGCGGAATGCCAAAGCCCATCTTCGGCCGCTCGACGAGAGCGGGCGGAACATAACGATAAAGTATTTGCCGCAAAATCCACTTACTGGTAGCGCCCCGCACTTTCATGTTGTGCGGCAGACGCCAGCAAAATTCGACGACCCGATGATCGATCAGCGGCACGCGCGCTTCCAAGGCCACCGCCATGCTCGCGCGGTCAACCTTGGTGAGAATGTCGTCCGGCAAATAGGTGACCAAATCCAGAAACTGCATCCGCGCCAACAAGTCCGGAAATTCCGCCGCCAGCCTGTCATCATCGAGGATGCTGCGTGGCTCGCGCGCGGCCGGCATGATCTCGGACGGCTCCCAATGGCTGATCAGGCGGCGGTACACCGCGTCGGCGCTGTCCTGTTGCAGCACGGTCGCGAGTTTGTGCAATTTGTCGCCGATTTGCGGCGGCCGTATCCGCGACGGTACGACCGACAGCAGCGAGGTCCAGCGATCCGGCCGCACCGCGGTGATGGCAGCGGCGGCGCCCTTACGCAGCGCCTGCGGCATCAGCGACAGCGCCCGCCAGAATTGTTGCGTCAGCTGATAGCGATTGTAGCCGCCGAACAGCTCATCGCCGCCATCGCCCGACAGCGCCACCGTCACGTGTCTGCGCGTCATCGCCGACACCAGATAGGTCGGAATCTGCGACGAATCGGCGAACGGCTCGTCGTACCATTCGGGCAGGCGGGGGATCACGTCGAGCGCCTGCTCCGACGTCACCGTGAGCTCGGTATGTTCGGTGGCGAGATGATGCGCCACCGCAGCCGCATGCTGCGCTTCGTTGTAGCCGGGAATGTCGAAGCCGATCGAGAATGTCTTGACCTTGCCGCTGCGCGCCGCCTGCATCAGCGCGACGACGGTCGAGGAATCGATGCCGCCGGAAAGAAACGCGCCGAGCGGCACGTCGGCGATCATGCGGCGGCCGACGGCGTCGGTCAGCAGCGCTTCCAGCTGGTCGGTCAGTTCGGCGTCGCTGCCGTCGAGCGGCCGATGCATGCCGTCCCGCGCCACCGCGCGCGCGTCCCAGAAGCGCGAGATTTGCGGCTCGCCTTGCCACGGCAGGGTGAGGATGGTGCCGGGTTCGAGCTTGTGCACGCCTTGGTAGATCGTATGCGGCGCCGGAATGTAGTTGTGCCGCATGAAGGCGGCGACCGCGTTTTGGTCGATGCGCGGCGTCCAGCCCGGATGGGCGCGCAGCGCCTTGAGCTCCGAGCCAAACATAAACAGCGTGCCGAACTTCGCCCAATAGAGCGGTTTGATGCCGAGCCGGTCGCGGATCAGCGTCAGCGTCCGCTCGCGCCGGTCCCACAGCGCGATCGCGAACATGCCGATCATCCGCTTGACCGTCGCCTCGACGCCGCTTTGCCCAAACGACTCCAATATGACTTCGGTGTCGGAATGCCCGCGGAATTTGTGGCCGCGCGCCGCAAGCTCGGCGGCGATCGGCTGATAGCTGTAAACCTCGCCGTTGTAGGTGATAACGTATCGCTCGTCAGCGGAGGCCATGGGCTGATGTCCGGCCGGCGAAAGATCGATGATCGAAAGCCGGCGGTGCACCAGCGCGGCTCCGGCGGCGGCATCGAGCCAGATGCCTTCGTCGTCCGGTCCGCGATGCGCGAGGCTAGCGGCCATCGCCGCGGCGATGTCATCGACATTGCCGCCGCCGATATTTGACGCGCCGACGAAGCCGGCAATGCCGCACATCAATTTTGTTCCGCGCTCATTGTCTTGAGCACAAGCAATATAGACTCGACCAAAAACAAACAACGAAAGTTTTTGCCGCGCGCCGCATCGATCAGCGGCGATGCGAACGCGTTGGCCTTGATTGTCGCCGGAGTTGATCTCGATTAAGCGGCGATCTACAACCTGCCTGCGTCGCGCCAGAGCCGACGGAGTCTTCACCAACGATAGAGCCAAGAGGCCGATGTTGAAGCGCGAATCCACGGTGCCACCGGTGCGGAGTTTAGGCATGGGGCAAAGCGCCGTTTTGGCGCTGAAAATCGCGGTCACGCTGGCATGCTTCTGGTACCTGTTTCGGCATATCGACCTGACCGCCTTGCGCCGCACATTGCCGAGCTTTGAAGTCCGCTGGGCCGTTCTCACCGTCTTGCTGCTGACGCTGCAGATCCCACTCATCGCGCTGCGATGGCTGGAGATTGTCAAAGTCCTGAAGATTCCCAGCGCACGGTTGACCTATCCGCGGATGACTGTTGCTTCGGCGATCGGCCAATTTTTCGGACAGGTCCTGCCATTCGTTGCTGGTGACGGTGTGCGCGTCTGGTTTCTCACCCATTTAGGCAGCGATTGGCGCGAGGCTACGATCAGCGTCGTGATCGACCGCTGCATCGGCATTGGGCTATTGCTGGCGTTTGCCTTCGCGATCCTGCTGTTGCCTTCAAATCTCGACCTGTTCGGCGGTTATCGCGGCGACGTGCTGGAAGCCCTCGCCGTCATGCTGCTTATCGGCGTGATCGGCCTTGTGCTCGGCCCGCGGCTGAGCGCCGTGCTCGCCGAACGGCCTTATGCCCGGTGGATCTCGAATTTCTTCGCCGGCTCCCGCCGCGCGGTGTTCGGGCCGCGCAGCGGCCTGATCCTTGGCAGCGGCTGCCTCATTCATTTGCTGACGATCGCCGCAGTCTGGTCGCTCGGCCAGGCGCAGGCTTTGGCGCTGTCGCCCGCGGACGCAGCGGTGCTTTTCGCGGTGATGGTGGGCGTCATGCTGCTGCCGTTCTCGATCGGCGGCTGGGGCCTGCGCGAATTCGCCATGGTTTCGCTGTTCGGCAATTACGGTTTGACGCCGGAGCACGCGCTGGTGTTCTCGATGTATTTTGGGCTTGCCTGCGTCGTTGCTTCGCTGCCCGGCGCGGTGGCGTGGTTGGCCTTTTTCATACCGCGGCCGGAACGAGCCGTGAGACGTGGCCGCTTAAGGCGTTCGGCGCCGGATTGAGCGCCCCTGCAATGCCGGCTTGAGCGATTTAGGATACATTCTGGTGACGCATCAGCGCAAGATTGCCGTAATCGGGCTCGGCTATGTCGGCCTGCCGGTGGCGGTCGCCTTCGCGCGATCCGGCGCCACGGTGGTCGGCTTCGACGTCGACCGCAAACGGATCGAGGAGTTGCGCGCCGGCATCGACCGCACGCGCGAAGTGGAAAAGCCGGACCTGTCGCATCCGACGCTGATCTATACGGACGATCCGG
>Ga0182024_10002304_pt1 | contig 47729 bp, 44 predicted proteins | sample P32metaG_FD_120480 | JGI IMG/M metagenome (GOLD analysis project Ga0182024, IMG submission 120480) | Permafrost microbial communities from Stordalen Mire, Sweden - P3-2 metaG (Illumina Assembly) | ecosystem: Environmental > Terrestrial > Soil > Wetlands > Permafrost | place: Sweden: Stordalen... | reverse complement strand
GTCAGGAATGCTCACGCTGCCATGAACTCGTACCGAAGTCGCTCGCCGTGCGCACACATCGGTGTCCGTTCTGTGGCTTGGTCATCCACCGAGATTACAATGGAAGCGTGAACATTCGCCGCGCCGGGATTGGCGCAGGGGCGCTTAACGTGATCGGTTTGCGATGAGCGTGCGCCCGGAAACATGTGCTGACTCTCGCGAGGGAGCCAAGCATATAAATCCCAATCGAGCATGAAAAGCCGCTACCCGCCTGCCTCCGCGGCGGGCATAGCGAGAACGCAAGCGGTGCGCGCCGTGAATTGCAAGAGGATGACCGATGTCTGCTGAGTTACCTGAAAAGATGCGCTTCGTCGGGTTGACCGAGCCGGGCGGACCCGAGGTCCTCGAGATCCGCACGATGCCGACGCCAGTGCCGCTCGCGCACGAGGTCGTCATCAAGGTTGCTGCCGCAGGCATCAACCGACCCGACATATTGCAGCGCCAGGGCAAGTATCCTCCCCCACCGGGCGCGTCCCCCATTCTCGGACTCGAAGTCGCCGGCGTCGTGGCGGCCAAGGGCAAAGACGTCACGCTCAACCTCGGGGATGCGGTGTGCGCGCTCGTCCCCGGCGGCGGCTACGCCGAATATTGCCTGGTCCCGGCCGTCCAGTGTCTGAGCATCCCGCGCGGGCTTTCAGCGCTGCAAGCCGGCGGCATTCCCGAAACCTTCTTCACGGTGTGGGCGAATGTTTTCCAGATCGGACGATTGAAGCGCGGTGACCTCTTCCTGGTGCACGGCGGCGCAGGCGGCATCGGCACGACCGCCATTCAGCTGGCGCATGCCAGCGGTGCGCAAGTGTTCACCACCGCCGGAACTGACGAGAAGTGTGCAACCTGCGTGGCGCTCGGGGCAGATTACGCCTTCAACTATAGGACGCAGAATTTTGCCGAGGAAATCAAGCGCATCACCGACGGCCGCGGCGTCGATCTGATTGTCGATATGGTCGCCGGCGACTACGCGCAGCAGAACGTGAACAGTCTCGCCATGCACGGCCGCCTGGTGCAGATCGCCGTCCAGCAAGGCGCGAATGTCACCTTGAATCTTGCGAAGATCATGCAAAAGCGCCTCGTCGTCACGGGCTCAACGCTGCGCCCGCGCAGCATCGAGGAGAAGGCGATGATCGCGCAAGAGCTCAAGGCGAACGCCTGGCCGCTGCTCGAGAGTGGCGCCGTCAAGGTGATCGTTGACAGAACATTTCCGTTTGCAAAGGTCAGAGCAGCTCACGAGTATTTCGAGCGCGGCGCCCACGTCGGCAAAGTCATTCTGGAATTTTGACGGCGTCGCTCGCCGCGCCGCGCGACGCGCTAGCGGTGATCGCGAAACACGAGCGGCTTTTCGATCTCGTGCGGCCCCTCCGCGCGCGCCACCGCCTCGGTCACGAGATGATGATGTGGCGAGAGATCGCACACCGGGTCGGTATTGGCCGCATCGCCCGTCAAGAGGTAGGCCTGGCAACGGCAGCCGCCGAAATCCTTGGTCTTCTCCGGACAGCTCCTGCAGGGCTCCTTCATCCAGGCATCGCCGCGAAAATGGTTGAAGGCCGCCGAGTCATACCAGATTGACTCGATGCTCGCGCCGCGCACGTTGGGAAATTCCAGCCCAGGCAGCATGCGCGCCGCCTGGCACGGTAGCGCGCACCCATCCGGTGCGATCGTCAGGAAGAGCGAACCCAGGCCGTTCATACACGGTTTGGGGCGGCGTTCGAAGTAGTCGGGCACGACGAAGAAAATGCGCATGTGCTCGCCATTTTCTTCGCGAAAGCGCTGTGTGACCGCTTCCGCGCGCGCCAGTTGTGCGCGGCTCGGCAAGAGCTGCTCGCGATTCTTGAATGCCCAGCCGTAATACTGGGTATTGGCGAGCTCGACGTAGTCCGCTTCCATCGTCTTCGCCATGGCGAGGATCTCATCGACGTGGTCGATGTTGAGCCGATGCAGGACCACGTTCAGCACCATCGGATATTCGTATTTCTTGATGAGCGCTGCGACCTTTGATTTGAGCTCAAACGTGCGCGTGCTGCTCAGGAAGTCGTTCATCTGGCGCGTGCTGTCCTGAAAGGAGAGCTGGATGTGGTCAAGGCCGGCGCGCTTCAGCGCCTCAAGGCGCGCCTCGTTGAGGCCGACTCCGGAGGTGATGAGATTGATGTAGAAACCGAGGTCATGCGCGGCCGCAACGATTGTCTCGACGTCATCGCGCACCAGCGGCTCGCCACCGGAAAGCCCCAACTGCACCGCTCCGGCAGCGCGCGCCTCACGCAGCACCCGCAGCCACTCGTCGGTCGTGAGTTCCGCACCCGTGCGCGAGAAGTCGACCGGGTTGTAGCAGAACACGCAGTGCAGCGGGCAACGGTAGGTGAGTTCGCACAAGAGCCACAGCGGCGGACCGGGGCGCGGATGCTGCGCCGTCACGAGCGCACCTCGAGCCATTTATTTTGCAACGCCATGGCGACAAAAGCGGCAACCTCATTGCCAAGCCCCGTGGTGGCGAATGCGCGCTCGAGGTCCGCGGTGATTTCTGTCAGCGTGCGCACACCGTCGCAGCGTTTCATGATCTCACCGGCGCTGCCGTTGAGTTTGATCATCCCTTCTGGATAGAGCAGCACGTGCGCGTTTTGCGCCGGCTCCACTGCAACCGTAAGCCCTTGCCGATGGCGGGCTTGGCAGTGGCGGCGATTGTGTTCATGTCTACGGCGCGCGCGATCTGCTCGGGCGCAGGCGCGCGGTCGACTCTTTACATGGAATCGGGCGCGACCCGCCTGCGCGGGCCGGCACCCTGCGGACGGTCAACGATTGGCAATGTACATCGTGATTTCCATACCGAACCGGAAATCTACGGCTTGCGGGGTTTCCCATTTCATACAAATGTCCTTAACGTCAGTAAACAAAGGCGGCTGAAGATCCTCCGCCACGACACATCCTGTGCTGCGGCACGGTAGAGGCAAAGGGGATCATCATGAAACTCGCCTCATGATTTTCATGAGTCCGGCCGGCCTGCACTCTAAGCTCATGGGCACTGCTACCATCTCAGTTACCGATGAAGCTGCGCACTCGACTTAATCTCGTAGTGGCGGGTCTGACCGCCGCCTTCGTGATCGTGCTGATATCGGCCGAGATTCAAGCCACTCGCTCTTCCATTCGTGAGGAAATCGAGGCAGCCAACCGCGTCGCCTCGCAGCTTCTGGGCCGTCTGGCCCTCATTTATTCGAGCGAAGGAGGCCCGCAGCTGGTGCTGCCCTTCTTACAGCAGCTCGGCCACGTGCGCGCCAATGATCTTCTGCTGCGCAGCGTGGATGGGCAGGTTTTATACCGCTCGCCACCCCCCACCTACAAGGCGGGCGAGGAAGCGCCCGCGTGGTTCAGGCGACTTTTGTCCCCTGCTCCTGCCAAGTACACGTTCACGCTTCCGGGTGGCGTGGAATTGACCGTCGCCGCGAATTCTTCCCGGGCCGTACTCGATGCTTGGGATGATCTGACGCATCTTCTTATCCTCGCATCGGCCATGCTGGTCATCTTCAACGCCCTCGCCTTCTGGTCCGTCGGGCGGGCGCTCGCGCCCTTTCCCGTCATCACCGACGGATTGCAGCGCGTGCAACAGGGCGATCTCGCGTTTCGCCTGCCGCCCCTCAGGGGATTCGAAGCGTGCGCCATCGGCGCCGCCTTCAACCGCATGGCGCAGGCGGTGCAAGATAAAGTGCAGGCCGAGAAAAAAGCGCATGAAGCGGAAACGCGGCTCGATGAACGGCGCGAGATGGCATTGCTCGTTGAGCAGCGCGTGGAAGAGGAGCGGCGTCTCATCGCGCACGAGCTGCACGACGAATTTGGCCAGTCGGTCACGGCCATCCGCAGTCTCGCCATGGCCATCGCGGCGCAAGGCGGCGCGCGCGATCCGGCCACAGGTGAGGCGGCCCGGCTCATCTCGGATGAGGCGGCACGTCTCTACGATGCGATGCACGGACTCATTCCGCGCCTCATGCCGCTGTCGCTCGATACCCTGGGGCTTGCGGATACCTTGGAGGATCTGGTGAGAGATTGGCAGCGCCGCAATCCCACGATCAGCCTGTCGCTCGAGCATGACCTGTCGGCACCGCTCGGACCTAGCGTGACCCTCGCCATCTACCGCGTCGTGCAGGAGGGCCTCATCAACGCGCTGCGGCACGCCCAGGCTGCGCGCGTGGCGATCAACGTCGAGTCCGATGCGCAGCGCGTGGTGGTGACCGTTGCCGACGACGGTATCGGCATGGCTTCGCAGATTTCACAGCCAGGCCATTTCGGGCTGCGCGGTTTGGCGGAGCGCGTCGCGCATTTGGGCGGGAACTTCGCCATCAGCGCGTGCGAGCCCCACGGCGTGCGCCTGTGCGCGCAGATTCCGTTGACCCAGAGCGCATGATTCGAGTTCTTCTGGTCGACGATCACGCCGTGGTGCGCACGGGATTTCGTCTCTTGCTGCAGTCGCAACCGGAGATGTCAGTGATCGCGGAAGCAGAATCGGGTGAAGTCGCCTGCCAGCGCTATCTTGAGCTGCAGCCCGATATCGTGGTGATGGATCTGGCGATGCCGGGCATGGGCGGCCTCGAAGCCCTGCGCCGCATCCGCGCGCACCATCCGCAGGCGCGCGTGCTCACCCTGTCGGCGCAGGATGATCCGATGCACGCGCGACGCGCACTGCGCGAGGGCGCGCTCGGATTTCTCTCCAAGCGCAGCGCGCCCGAAGCGCTCATTGATGCGGTGACTGCCGTCGCCGCGGGCCAGCGCTACATCGACCCGAGCCTCGCGCAGAAGCTCGCCCTCGATGAAATCGACGGGGCCGGCAAGTCCGTCATCGAGCGCTTATCGGAGCGCGAGTTCGAAGTGTTCATCCGCCTGGCGCGCGGCGAGAGCGTGCAGCGCATCGCCGATGACTTGAAGCTCTCCCCTTCAACCGTCGGCACTCATCTCTACAATATCAAACAAAAACTGCGTGTCACGAATCAGTCCGAGCTCACGCTGATTGCGATTCGCGAGGCGCTCATCGAGGCCTGAGCAGCGACCCGCTGTAAACATCGCGGGCGCCGGCGCTCTTCGCACCAGACATGGCGCAGCCGTTGCGCCCGAACGCGGATCACTTTGGCCTCCCCGCCTTGTGGCCACCCCCTGTAATGTGTAGCCTGCCGCGCTCCTATCGCCTGTTTGGAAAAGGCAAACCGATGCGCATTCGCTCCCTCGCTTTGACGATCGCCGCAGTGCTTGTGGCGGTAGCTCCCGCGACGCCAGCCGAGACTGACGCCGCCGCCAATGTTCTCGCTCACGATGTGTTCAAGGAACTCATCAACATCAACACGACCGATTCGGTCGGCAACGTCACGACCGCGGCAGAGGCCATGGCCAAGCGCCTGCGCGCGGGCGGTTTCGCCGCCGCTGACATGCAGCTCCTAGGTCCGAATGAGCGCAAACGCAATCTCGTGGTGCGTATGAAGGGCACGGGAGCTCATAAGCCCGTGCTCATGATCGGACATCTCGACGTGGTTGAGGCAAACCGCGAAGACTGGACTACTGATCCCTTCAAGTTCGTCGAGAAGGACGGCTACTTCTATGGCCGCGGCACGGAGGACATGAAGGATGGTGATGCCATCATGGTCACGACCTTGCTGCGGCTCAAGAAGGAGGGCTTTCGGCCGAACCGCGATATCATTCTCGCACTCACCGCCGATGAGGAGTCCGGCACCGCGAATGGCGTCGACTGGCTCCTTAAGAATCATCGCGATCTCATCGATGCGGAGTTTGTCCTCAATCACGACGGCTACTCGATCGATACGGTGCACGGCAAACCTGTGTACTTCGAGCTCGATGGGACCGAAAAGGTTTATGCCGACTATCTCGTCACCGCCGCGAATCGCGGCGGCCACAGCTCCCTGCCGCGCCCGGACAACGCGATCTACGAGCTCGTGAACAGCCTCGCGCAGCTTGCCAAGTATGAATTTCCATTTGAGCTCAACAGTGTGACGCGTGCTTACTTCGAACGGCTGGCCAAGATCGGGACTGGCGAGCATGCGCACGACATTCAGTTGATGCTCAAGGTGCCCGCGGACCCCGCGGCCATCGCTCGCCTATCTCAAGATCCCAACAACCGCTCGATCATGCACACAACCTGCGTCGCGACGCGACTCGCCGCGGGACATGCCAACAATGCGCTGCCGCAGCGGGCAAAAGCGACGGTGAACTGTCGCATCCTGCCCGGGCATTCTCCGGAAGAAGTGCGCAAAGTACTCATCCAGGTGCTGGCAGATCCGAAGCTCACGGTGCAGTACATCGATGATGACGGCAAGACCATTCACGACACCGCATCGGACAAGCGTGGTTATCCACCCCCGCCGCTGCGCCCCGAAGTGATGCGCCCGCTTGAAAGCCTGGTGGCAAGCTTTTGGCCCGGCATCCCAGTCGTGCCGACCATGTCGGTCGGCGCGTCCGACGGCATGTACACGAGCGCTGCCGGGTTGCCGACCTATAACTTTTCGGGCATCGCGGTGGAGCACGGCGATGCGCGCGCGCACGGCCAGGATGAACGCGTCGGCGTTGAGTCGTTCTATCGCGGTAACGAGTTCTTCTACCGCTACATCAAAGCGCTGACTTCAGAGTAACGTCGCGTGCGCGGCGCTCTATACGCGCGATTACGGCCTGCGCCGCCCCGAAGATGTGCCGGGCGACCGCCGACCCCACGAGGCGGTCAATCCCGGTTCACGGTGATCGATTGCACGCGCCCGTCCTTGCGCATGGCCGCGATCACCGCCCGGCACTGATCGTCCGGGCCTGGGCCGGTGAGTTCAAGCTCAACGGCGGTGCCGTTCTGCCCCGTCCACGAGAGTTGGAACCCCGGCTGCGTCAGCAGCGAACTTAAGAATGCGAGGTCGCGCGGATTGGGGACATCCGGAGTGAGCTCGACCGAAAGATGCCTGTGGCATGTGGGTGGTGTCTGCGCTGCCGCGCTGCCCATGGCGAGCGCCATGGCGATTAGAGCAGCGCCTAAGAAGCCTTTCTGTTTCATTGTCTTTGGCCTCCCGACCGATCCGCGCCTCTCCATTGTGTCGTAATATCGATGGCGCATGAGCGTGTGTTCAGATTGTCGCACGACTCGATTAAGGTCGAAAGCCTCCCTTCACCCTAATGGCCCGCAAACTTCGACTCGCGCTCATTACATAAAGCGCAGCTCGCTTGTAAGTTGCACTCGGGCACCTGTCGGTCAGCTTTAATTTTCTTAACAAGCGTCAAGGTTGACTCTTAATGCCGGCAACAGAGCCGCTTTCGTCGAACGATGCGCGCAAGCAACTCCTGCCGTGGCTCGTCGCGGTGGCGTTCTTCATGGAATCCCTCGATACGACCATTCTGAACACGGCCGTGCCCACCATTGCGAATGCGCTCAACGTAGCTCCGCTCAGTATGAAAGCGGTGCTGGCGAGCTATACATTGAGCCTCGCAGTCTTCATTCCAGTCAGCGGCTGGATGGCGAATCGATTCGGCACACGCCGCGTGTTCTCATCGGCGATTGGCATTTTCACGTTCGGCTCGGTGCTCTGCGGGATCTCGCGCGACATTCACTGGCTGGTCGCATTTCGCATCCTGCAGGGTGCCGGCGGGGCCATGATGCTGCCCGTCGGGCGCCTGACCATGGTGCGCACATTTGCCAAGTCCGAGCTTGTGCGGGCGATGAGCTTCGTCGCCATTCCAGGGCTCATCGGTCCGATGCTGGGCCCGATCTCCGGAGGATTGATCACCGGCTACTTTCACTGGAGCGTCATTTTCTTCGTCAACGTGCCCATCGGACTCGCCGGTTTGTATTTGGTGTACCGCCATCTGCCGGACTACCGTGACAAGGCGACGCCGCCCCTGGATATCATTGGGCTTATCCTGTTCAGCTCCGGCATCGCGCTCCTGTCGTACGTGCTTGAGGTGTTCGGCGAACACACCTTAAGCGGCCGCGAGATTCTGGGGCTTCTCGCCGTGAGCGGCGCGCTACTCGCTGGCTACGGCCTGCATGCGACGCGCACTGCACACCCCCTGCTGCGGCTGACGCTGTTTCGCATCCGCACATTTCGCGCCGCCGTCAGCGGCAGCTTCGTCACGCGCCTCGGCATCGGCGGAATACCGTTCCTGTTTCCGCTCCTTTACCAGGTAGGCCTCGGCTTTACCCCGATTCAGTCCGGCCTCCTTATGATGCCGCAAGCGCTCGCCGCCATGAGCCTGAAAATGACCATGCCCGCAATTCTCGCGCGCTTCGGCTACCGCGGCGTTCTGATTTTCAATACCGTGATGTTGGGCCTGCTGATGCTGCTGTTCTCTACGATCGGTGCGGGTACTCCGGTGTGGCTGATCGTGGCGCAGGTTTTCAGCTTTGGATTCTTCACATCTCTGCAGTACACGAGCATGAACACGCTGGTCTACGCCGACGTCAACGAATCGCAGACCGCCAGTGCCAGCACCATTGCGAGCACGATGCAGCAGATGTCGATCAGCTTTGGCGTGGCATCGGCCTCGTTGGTTACGGCGATTTTCATCCCCGACCGGTTCCACACCAGCGCCTCGCAAATGATTCACGGCATTCACGAGGCATTCCTGATTCTCGGCGCCTTGACCATCTTCTCCGCGATCGTATTCCGCGAGTTGCATGTCGATGACGGCAGCGCCGTCAGCCAACACAAGGCCATTCTGCCGACCGGTTGACGGTGCGCGAGTTGGATCACAAGGCTGTCGGGCAAATCATCCACCGCCCGCGTGCGTCAAGTTCCGCTAATATGGTGCGCAGGTCACACGGAGCAGGTTTATGCGTCGTTTCATGGCCATCACCTTGGGATCTGCGCTGCTCTGGGCTACCGCATGCGGCGCTGCCGGCGAGGCAGGCTCCGCTGCGGTCATCGCCATACACTGCGGGCATTTGGTTGACACGCAGGCAGGCAAGCTTCTCGGTGAGACGACCGTAGTCATTAGCGCAAAGCGGATCGAGGCGCTGCAAAGTGGCCGCCAGGCCCTGCCAGGCAGTACCGAGATCGACCTTTCGAACGAGACCTGCCTACCTGGCCTCATCGACAGTCATACGCATTTGACCGATGAGCTCAGCGCGACGACCTACAGCGATAAGGTCCGCTGGAATATCGCTGATTACGCCGTGCACTCAACAGTGTATGCACGCCGCACGCTGCTTGCGGGTTTCACGACCGTGCGTAATGTCGGCGATCACGCGAACGAATCCGTCGCGCTGCGCAATGCAATCAACGCGGGTATTCTCGCAGGACCGCGCATGTTCACCGCCGGCATCCCGATTGGTTCCACGGGCGGTCATGTAGATCAGACCAATGGCTATAGCGCCGAACTGGCCGGTGATCCGGGGGTGCTCCGGGGCATGATCAACAACCCCGATGACGCCGTGAAAGCCGTGCGTCTGCATTACAAAAACGGCGACGACCTCATCAAAATCATGCCCTCCGGAGGCGTCTTGGACGAAAGTGCGAGCGGCGACAATCCCCAGCTCACTATTGATGAGATTCGCGCGATCGTCACAACTGCGCACGACTACGGATTCACCGTGGCCGCCCACGCCCACGGCGCCGAGGCCATCCGCCGGGCGGTGATTGGCGGCGTGGATTCAATCGAACACGGCACGTTCATGAACGACGAGGATATGAAGCTCATGAAGGAGCACGGCACTTGGTACGTGCCGACCATCATCGCCGGTGAATTTGTGACGTCCAAGGCCAAAGTGCCCGGGTATTTTCCGCCTCAGGTAGCTCTTAAGGCCGCAGCCATCGGGCCCCTCATTCTCGGAACGGCGGGCCGCGCCTATAGGGCGGGTGTCAAGATTGCATTCGGCACTGATGCGTCGGTCTATCCGCATGGTCAGAACGCGCACGAATTCGAGCTCATGGTGCAGGCCGGCATGCCGCCCATGTTCGCTCTGCAGGCAGCCACGACGCACGCGGCGGAGCTTCTCAAGCACGACAAGGACCTGGGAAGCCTGTCCGTCGGCAAGTTCGCTGATGTCGTTGCGGTTCCTGGCAACCCGCTCGATGACATCAGCCTGATGAAGCGCTTGAGCTTCGTGATGAAGGACGGCGTCGTCTACAAGCGCGACGGCAACGCCGTCATCGTCGATGCGCAAACGAGCGTGCCGTCAGGAGCGACCGGCATGCCGGCTGACTTCTAGAAGCGCGCTCAAGTCATTGAGCGCCGCAGCGGCCACTCGGCCGGCGCGGCAGCGGTCAACGCGCGCTGGCAGCCTTCACCGGCATCTGATCGGGCGCCAGCACGTCGGCGGTGAGTTGCGTTCCGCCCGGTGTGAGCTGATGCGGAATGCAGGTGCTCTTTAGATCGACGTTGCGCGTCGTAAAGAGAGGCAGGACTTGTTGCTTCACCTGTTCAATGAGCTCGCATTCGCCTGCCTCCGAAAGGCTCGAGTTATCGAGTTTCAGCCTTACTGCCCTCCAATGACTGGGCAGGGCCGCCTCCGCCCCGGGCGCGGTCGCGCCGTCTGCGGGCACGAGGACGCTCATCTTGACGATCACACCGGGGAACGGATCGGGAACCCCGCTCCTACCGGAGCAGCCCCACTCGCCGATCTTCAGGTCCTGCTTGCGAGCGCCAAACTCGAGCAAAGTGCGGCGCATCTTGTCGTGCAAGCCGTCACATGAATATTTAGTCGTAAACCCTTGATAGATGAACTTAAATTCCTTCTGCGTCCACACCGCGGATTGCCCGCCATCGGTGCTGTCCGCCCAGGCGACCGAAGACAGAAGAAGACCCAGTGCCACTATGACTGGAGCGAGCGGCCCATGAGTCAGTCGATGAGTGAGTACACGCATGAAGTGCCTCCGCGACAGTGTCGGCCTGTGCCCTTAACCTTAGGATGCGCTGGCGCTGCGTTGGTTCCCGGAACTGGCCTATCGACGCCCGGCCGATTGAGCACAAAGCGGTGGCACCGCTCGCGGCCGCGCATCCATTGATGCCGTGCACCGGCGCCAAATAAGCCCGATCTTGCGCGCGCTCCGCGTGCCGAGCATCAGCTGATGCCGGCGCTCGCGGTGCCCGCGGTTTCGCGCTTGACGTGTTTGAACTTCCACAACACATAGCTGTAGTAGTACACATAGTAGCCAATGAGCACGAAGAACACGCTCAGCGTCAGCGGGTTCTGGTAAAGCCCGCCGAGCGCGCCGCTTGGCGTTGTGCCCCCAGCCTCAGCAACGCCGGGTGAGTATCCATGCGGAAGCACGAGGAAGCGATAGAGCAGACGCCCCAGAAACAATGCGGAAACCACCATACCCGCATAGGTGTGCGGAACGTAATGCAGCTTGCCTTCGTGCCACTCGAATCGTGTGTGCTGCGCGCCCCATACGCCCAATCCCACGCCGAGCGCGAGGCCGGCGCTGATGGCGAGCGCGCCGGCACTCGAACGCAGCGCGGCGGGCAGGAGCAATACTCCCACGATGCTGAGGATGGTCATGCGCACGATCATGCTGCGCGGCCGCAGCAGCTGACGTCCGAAACTGCGGCGAAAGCGTCGGTAGATGATGAAAAGGACGAGCGCGGCCGTCACCACCGAGCCCCACAAATGCCCAAATCCGGGCGGCATAACAGCGCGCTTCCTGAGGGTCCGTAGACGCTTGAGTCTAACATGGCTGCGGTACTCGCCTCGTGCCCGGACCGGGCTCCGGCAGCGCACTCGCCGCGCAATCCTCGCCGTCCGGCGCGCGCGCACGCTGGCGACTGCGATGACAACGCGCAGATGGCATGCGAGGATGCTGCGCCATGATCCACGCCACCGCCGTTGTTCATCCGCGAGCGCAGTTGGATTCGACCGTCAAAGTCGGTCCCTATGCAGTCATCGACGAGAGCGTCGTCATAGGTCCCGAATGCATCGTCGGGCCGCACGTCTACCTTACCGGTGTCACGACGATCGGCGCGCACAATGAGTTTCATGCGGGCTGCGTCCTCGGCGATTCGCCCCAGGACCTCAAATACAAGAACGCGCCCACACGGCTGCGCATCGGCGATCATAATGTTTTTCGTGAGCACGTCACCGCGCATCGCTCAAATAGCACCGATGAGGACACGGTCATCGGAGCGCACAATTTTCTCATGGCGCATTGCCACGTCGCGCACAACTGCCGCTTGGGCGATCACATCATTATCGCCAATGGCGCGCTGCTGGCGGGTCATGTGACGGTGCAGGACCGCGCGTTCATTTCCGGCAACTGTGTGGTGCATCAGTTTTGTCGCATTGGCGCGCTGTCCTTCATGCAAGGGGGCTCCGCCATCAGCAAGGATCTGCCGCCGTTCACCGTGGCTCGCCGGGGTGAAAATGCGCTCGGCGGATTGAACAGCGTCGGCCTGCGGCGCGCGGGGTTCACCACGCACGAGCGCATGGAGCTGAAGCGGCTCTACCATGCGCTGTTCGCAAGCGGCGTGGGCCTGCGCACAGCGCTGACGCAGGCGCGTAGCAGCTTCAGCGGCACGGCGGCGCAAACGCTGCTCGAATTTGTGGCGCAGTCAAAACGCGGGGTATGCACTCCAAAGGGGCAGGCCGGCGGCGACGGGAATGCGCTTGCCGACGAGCCCGATCGCCTATAGTTCGCGGATGGACCTGCAACTCACCGGCAAGGTTGCTCTCGTCACCGGCAGCACCGCGGGAATCGGCTATGCGATCGCAGCGGCGCTCGCGCGCGAAGGCGCCAGGGTCATCATCAACGGGCGCACCCAACGCGGCGTTGATGCTGCGCTCGCAAAGCTTGCGCCGATAGCAGCGGCAGCCGCGCGCGGCTTTGCGGGCGACTTGAGCACCGAGTCTGCCGCACTGGCCGTCGCGCAGGAATTTCCGGACGTCGAAATTCTCGTCAATAACCTCGGGATCTTCGAGGCGAAGCCTTTCGAGGAAATTCCCGACGCAGACTGGCGGCGGTTCTTCGAAGTCAACGTTCTAAGCGGCGTGCGCCTGGCGCGTCTGTATCTTGCCAGGATGCGGCGTCGTGATTGGGGCCGGATCATTTTCATCTCCAGCGAAAGTGCAATTCAGATTCCGATCGAGATGATCCATTACGGCATGACCAAAACTGCGCAACTAGCCGTGGCGCGCGGTCTCGCCGAAGCCGTTGCTGGCACGGGTATTACGGTGAATAGCATCCTTCCGGGCCCGACTCGATCGCGCGGCGTCGTGGATTTCGTCGATGCGCTCGCCAAGACTCAAGACGTCTCGCCGGCGCAGGTCGAGCGGGACTTCTTCAAGAACATTCGCCCGACCTCGCTCATCAAGCGATTTGCAACGCCCGAGGAGGTCGCGTCGCTCGTGGCATACGTGGCAAGCCCGCTCGCGGCGGCAACAACGGGGGCAGCGCTGCGGGTGGATGGCGGAGTGGTTAAGAGCGCGTTCTAAAGCGAGAGATTATCTTCTGCTGGGAACCGGATGCTCGCGTATGCGTTTTGATTAAACAGGCGGCTGCTACGCGCGCAGGAGTTTTACTGCGTATGAAGTAGTTGCAATCTCGCCTTCGGCCGCCTGCCGTGACGGAGACACTCGCAATGAAATTTACTCTTCCCGCATTACCGTACGCCTCCAATGCGCTCGCCGCCCGCGGCATGAAGCAGGAGACTCTCGAGCTGCATCACGGCAAGCATCACCAGGCTTATGTGACTGCACTGAATGGCCTCGTGGAAAAGAACGACGCCCTGAAAAACAAATCGCTGGAAGAGCTAGTGAAAATCTCCCGTGCGGACAAGGCGTTGGCGACCGTGTTCAACAACGCCGGGCAGCATTGGAACCACAGTTTCTTCTGGCCGTGCCTGTCGCCGTCGGGCGGCACCATGCCCGGGGCGCTCGAGAAGAAAATCATTGCCGACTTTGGCAGCGTCGAGAAGTTCAAAAGCACGTTTAAAGAGGCCGCCGACAGCGAATTTGGGTCCGGCTGGGCCTGGCTGGTCCTGGCGAGCGACGGCAAGCTGAAAGTGACCAAAACCTCGAACGCCGCGAACCCTCTGGCAACGGGCGAAGGCAAGGCGCTTCTGACGCTCGACGTGTGGGAACACGCCTACTACCTCGATTTTCGCAACTTGCGGCCGAACTTCGTCGATAACTTCCTGAACAAGCTCGCGAACTACGAGTATGCGCAGAGCCAACTGACCACGGCGTAGTGCATTCAAGGCCGAACGGCCGCTGGACGAAACCCCGGCTGTGACGCCGGGGGGCGTACGTAAACGGCGTCGCCCAGCGGCTAAAAGCTCGTCGCCCTCCCCGCGCCAAAAGAATCGGCTCCGTTTTCGAGCGTCAACCGAAACCCGGGGTCGTGCGTTAAAATGCTATTCCGCCGGCGTTTGTCCGCCCGCGGCAAGCGGGATTCCCTGGAGGTCAAGGCCATGATCAATCAGATATTTCGCACCTGCAGCGTCGCCTGCACGACGGTCTTTATGCTGAGTGCTTGCATCACATCACGGGTGACTTCCGATGTCGCATCCGGGGCGAGCGCTTCGCAGTGCCACACCTTTGCCTGGGCCGGCTCCTTCCACAACAACGGCAGCGGGCCCAGCGTCGCCAATCCATTGAATGAAAGCCGCCTGCGCAGCGCAATTGCCGCAAACCTTGCGGCGAAGGGCGTTCAGCCGGCGAGTGGCGAGGCCGACTGTCTGGTCGGGTACGGAATCGGCGTGCAGACCGTGGTCGAAGGCGGCTATCCCTATCCCTACGGGTGGGGCGGCTGGGGCTGGGATTGGCGCGGCGGATACTACGGCGCCTGGGGATGGGATGGACCCTATGCATACCGTGAGGGGATCGTCGCCGTCGACCTCTACGACGGGAAAAGTCGGCAGCCGCTGTGGCATGCGTCAGTGGATCAGAATGTCGTGGGTCTGGCGGGAGCGGCTGCGGATAACAAGATCAAGTCGGCAGTGGCTGCCATATTTACGAAGTACCCGAGCTAGCGCGCATCCGCCGAACACAATTCCTCGCGGCAAGCGCGCGACCCGTCACGCTCAGCCGCTCGGAGCGCTTAAGGGTCCGTCCCCGATGGGCGGCTCTCATGTGCGCGCTTTTGCCCACGCCTCCCGCTCGCTAGTACACTCGCGCCGCGCACCACGCACGTGCTCGCAATCGGCCGCGATGCACTTTGGAGTCCCATGGCTACCCTGCTTCGCTCTTTCGTCGTCTCTTTTTATCTGTTATCGACCGGCGCGCTTGCTCAATCACCCATTGCACCCGATACCGCAGAGCCGGGGTCTGCGGAAGAAATAGCGCACGCCACGACCGAGCCGCGCTTCAGTTCGCCCTGGGTTTCCTACCTGCCCGCCTCCGCAAGCGTGCCCTCGCCACGCGCATTTTTCGGTCGCATCCCCGGTGCGCCGGGCGAGCTTGTCGATTCAGCCAAAGCCTACGCGTACTGTCGTGCGCTCGCCGCCGCGTCGCCGCGCGTTCGGTTATTTACCATCGGGCGTTCCGAAGAGGGCCGCGACATCGTCCTGCTCGCGATCGCCGACGAAGAGGGGATCGCGCATCTGGAAAGCCTGAAGGCGGCGACCGCTGCGCTCGCCGATCCTCGCAAGACGGACTCCGCCTCCGCCGATAGCCTCATCGCAAGTTCGCGCGTCATTTACTATTTCAACGCCGCGATCCACTCCGACGAGACGGGCTCGACGGAATCCGTCCTTGAACTGGCCTATCGCCTGGCAGCTTCGGAGCAGCCGATGATCAGGCGCATTCGGCAAAACCTCGTGGTCCTCATCAATCCCGTGTCCAACCCCGACGGTCGCGACAAGCAGGTCGAGTGGTTCTACCGCTTTCTCAAGGGCAAGACGGACTTCGCGACCTTGCCGCGCCAGTCGCCGCCGTACTGGTCCAAATACGCCTTCGTCGATATCAATCGCGATACCCATCAGCAAACTCACGAGACGACCAAAGCAGTCCACCGCATGTTTCACGAGTGGCATCCGACGATCGTGCACGACCTGCACGAGGCGGTGCCGCTTCTCATGACATGGAACGGTACCGGGCCCTACAACCCCAATATCGATCCGATCACCTATACCGAGTTCCTGGCCCTAAGCTTTCATGAAGTAGAGACACTCACTGCCTTTGGCATGCCCGGCGTTTCCACGTGGAACTTCGGCGAGGCATTTGCTCATCTCTACCTCGACTCGGTCGCGATGAATCACAATGCGATCGGTCGCGGCTATGAAACCTTTGGTAATGGCAGCGCCGAAACGATGGCGCGCACGCTTGACCCCGCGGACGTCACTCCTGAGTGGTATCGCGTGCTGCCGCCGCCGGCAGAAAAATTCCGCTGGTCAGCGCGCGACAACGTCAACTACAACGAGACCGGGGCGCTCACCGCGCTTGACTACACCGCGGCGAATTCTCACGCGTTGCTGCGTAACTTCTACGAGAAGAGCTATCACTCCTGGCGCAAGGGCGTCGAATCGCCGCCGTATGCTTTCATTATTCCACAGGATCAGGGAGATCCGGCCCGTGTCGCGCAGCTTGTCGGCCGGCTGCTGTCGCAGCATATTGAAGTGAGCCGAGCGCGCACGCCGCTCAAGCTTAAAGAAGGCTCATACCCTGCCGGAACCTACGTGGTGCGCCTCGATCAGCCCTATCGCAACTACGCCGTCGACCTTCTTGCGCCTCAGCAATACCCGAAGGATTGCGGCGAGCCGTACGACGACGTCTCCTGGGAGCTGCCGGCCCACTATCATCTGCAGGCGGTGGCCAGCGCCGATCCCAGCGTGCGCTCGAGCGATCTCATCAATCTGACCGAGACTCCGCATGCGAGCGGGCGGGTCATCGGCAGCGGCAGCTATTACGTTCTGAAGGACACAGGTCAGGAGGGCCTCCTCGAAGCGCGCTACCGTTTGGCGCAATTCAATATTGAGATCGCCGAGCGCCCGTTTTCCCTGCGCAAGATCGATTATCCGGCCGGATCCTGGATCATCCCCGCGCAGGCGGGCCTCGCGGACACGCTGCGCGATTGCGCCGCGAACCTTGGCCTTGATTTCAATGCATCGGCATCCGTACCCAACGTGCCGCACCACTCCGCAAAAGCGCCGCGGCTTGGAATCTGGGTGCCGTGGGCCGACACCGATTCGATTGGCTGGGTGCGCTACTCACTCGATCAACGCAATGTCCCGTACATCTATCTGCGTGACGAGGACATTCGGGCGGGCAATCTGCACGACAAGGTCGACGTCATCCTCTACGGGCACGTGGACTTGGAGCTTGCCGAGCAGATCCACGGCATCCCGAAGGAGTGGGGTCCGATGCCGTACAAGAAGACTGCGCAAACTCCCAGTCACGGTACGCCCGCCGAATCCGACGACATCACAGGCGGAATCGGCTTGGAGGGCTTTGCGCAGATCCAGCACTTCGTGGAAAGCGGTGGTCTGCTCGTGACGCTGGGCAGTGCTTCGACTCTTGCGATCGAGGGCGGTCTCATCCGGGGCGTACGTCGCGATTCCGGCGGCCCACCGCGCAGCTCGCAGGGGGGCGGTGTCGCGTCCGCCGCTGCTGCACAGGAATCGCTCACGCGCACGCCGGGCGCACATCTGCGAGTCACCTTTGCACAGCCCGACCACCCGATCGCCTATGGCTATGCGGCCCACACCTACGTTTTTCGGCAGAACTTCCCGCTGTACTCTGTGCCGCGCCGCTGGTTGCGTATGGCCTATTGCACGACCTGCCTCGATGGCCCTTTCGACACCAGCAGCGTCGTGCTCGAATGGGGCGACCGCAGCGGCGCGCCATTTCTGGTCAGCGGCCAGGTGTGGGGGGAGGCAAATCTGATAGGCCGTCCTGCAATTCTGGACACCGCGGTTGGCCGCGGCCACATTGTCGCGTTTAATTTCAATCCGCTGCACCGCGACCTGAATCGCGGCGATCAACGCATGCTCTGGAATGCGCTTGTCAACTGGCAAGCCATCCTCGCGGCGCCGCCGCGCCCGTGAGCACGCATCTAAGCGCCTACGGCCAACCGATCGGGCCGCCCGTCGAGGGCTGGAGAGAACGCCAGGGCCCACAACGCGTAGCGCTCACCGGTCGCTACTGCCGCGTCTCGCCAATAGATGTCGAGCGGGACGCCGCCGCTCTCTTTAAGGCGTACATGCTGGCGCCAGACGACCGCGACTGGACCTACCTGTCGCAGGAACGCCCGACAAGTCTGGCGTCATTTCGTGAATACCTTGCAAAGAATGCTGCGAGCAGCGATCCCCTGCACTACGCCATTATTGATATGGCTAGTGAACGCGCCGCAGGGACTGCGGCACTCATGCGGATCGAACCCGTGCACGGCGTAGTTGAAGTCGGGTACATTACCTTTTCCCCGCAACTCAAGAGGACCCGCGCAAGCAGCGAGGCCATGTATCTCTTGATGCGATACGTATTCGATGAGCTCGGCTATCGTCGCTATGAGTGGAAATGCGATAGCCTGAATTCCCCATCGCGCGCGGCTGCGAAGCGCTATGGCTTTCAGTTCGAAGGCATCTTCCGACAAGCCGTCGTCTACAAAGGCCGCAACCGGGACACGGCGTGGTTCTCGATCATTGACAAGGATTGGCCGCAGATTCGCACGGCATTTGAAACATGGCTGAACCCTGAGAATTTCGACGCCGCCGGCCAGCAGCGGCGCGCTCTCGCGGCCGTTCGCGACTGACTGTCATCGAGCGACATCGAAGCAGCACAGCATCCGCGCCAAGGGATCGATCAGCCGCTGCGGGAAAACGCCTTGCCAGGAGTCCGAAGCTCAAGCGCTTGATCGGCAATGGATGCTCAAAGCGGAAAATTACTAAACAGCGAAGGTAGCGCGCTCCGCGCAGCACATTGCGATAATTCGCTGGCTGCTTGCAGGCGCGTCGTCTCAGGAGGGTGCGGTGACGCGGCTGCCCGTTTGGAGGCTTGACGCAGCCGCCTTCATATTCACAACGACGCGCAGGTCAGATGCCGGCCGGCGCACAAACGCCGGCCGGCATCTGCGTACGTTCTAGGCGATCAGCGTGCCCAATGGCCTCTCTGGAAGTGCCAGTGCGGGCCGGCCTGCACCCACGCCTCGGGAACCCAGTGGTAGCCGACACGCTCATGCATCCAGTGGCCCCCGACCCAGACGTGGTGGCCACCGTCCCAGCGCCAGTAGCCGGGTCCCCAGACATAACCCGCTCGGGGCCCTGGCACGACCTCGACTTGCACTGGCGGAGGCGCAACGTCAATGTCGACGACGACCCCAGCGTAACTGGTGCCAGAAGCCGCCACAGAAGCCGCGGCTATCAGAAGCAAGCTCAGTAATTCCGTTCGTACGCGCATTTTCCAAAGCTCCGGTTGAGTGAAAGGACCTACTGCAAACGAACGCCCGGCCAATTGATCCGTTGACGACCAGCGGGTCAATCCGCCCCAGTGATAGCCACAGCAGCGCCCGTACGCCGTACGCCAGCAAACACCGACGATATACAATGCACACAGCTTGGCTTGCGTACGACGCTCGGCACTTTAGCATCAGCGCCTGTCGGAGCCAATGCAGGAGCGCAACTAACTGCTTGCTTTATTGTGCATATAACGTAGCGGCCATGCGCCATGCCAGCACACCGACTGCTTAATCTGCGCGTAATGTTAGTTTGCGGGATCCGTCCATGACTTTCCTGTCAGAACTTCGCGAGCTCAATCATGAGCAGCGTCACACGGTACTGGCAAGCTTTCTGGGCTGGACTCTAGATGCCTTCGATTTCTTTCTACTGACCTTCGCCGTCAGTGCAATCGCCGCAGACTTTAGAGTCGGACGCGAACAGGTGTTCGTGGCAGTGACATTTACGCTGGCGGCAAGACCGCTCGGCGCATTTTTGTTCGGCCGGCTCGCCGAGAAATTCGGCAGACGTCCAATTCTCATGCTCGACATCGCGCTCTTCAGCGCTTTTGAATTTGCGACTGCGTTTTCACCGAACCTTGCGGCCCTCATCGTCCTGCGCTTCCTGTTCGGCTTCGCCATGGGCGGCGAGTGGGGCATCGGCGCGTCCCTCGCGCTGGAATCTATCCCGCCCAAAGCGCGCGGCGTTGTTTCAGGACTTCTCCAGGAGGGGTACGCCGTCGGGGGACTCCTCGCTGGCCTGGTGTTTGGCTTGTTCTTTGACCATATCGGCTGGCGCGGACTGTTCATGATCGGCGCCCTGCCGGCGCTCCTCGTGATCTACGTTCGCGCCAGAGTGCCCGAATCCACCGTCTGGAAAACTGCACGGCGCGCGCCCCCACAAGAACGGCGCGTCTTGACAGCCATGCGCGGTTTTTGGGGACGCGCTTTGTATCTCGTCCTTCTCATGACATTGTTCAACTGCTTCAGCCACGGCTCCCAGGACGTCTTCCCGACGTTTCTCAAAGTACAGCGCGGCCTGAATGCGCATCAGACGGGGATCGTCACGACGATCATGGCCTGCGGCGCGGTTGCCGGCGGCGTGTTCTTTGGCGCGCTGTCTTCGCGAATCGGCCGCCGCAAAGGGATCGCAATTGCGGTGATCCTGTCGCTGCTCATGATCTATCCTTGGGCCTACAGCAACACCGTTGCAGCTTTGGCCCTCGGGGCATTCCTCATGCAGTTCATGGTGCAGGGCGCCTGGGGCATCGTCCCAGTGCACTTAAATGAGCTTTCTCCAGATGCTGTACGCGCAATGTTGCCGGGTCTGGTCTACCAGACGGGCAACTTCATTTCGGCGCTCACGCCCACGCTCTTATCCCGATGGGCGGAGGCGCACCACCGCAACTACGCCCAAACGATGGCCATATTTATCGCCTGCGTAGCGGTATTGCTGGTGCTGGTGACCGCTCTAGGCCCCGAGGCCAAAGACAAGCATTTCGGGTAACTAAAGGTCCTCCGCAGCGACGCGGCAATACATCACACGCCAGCGGCTGAGCGTCAGTCGTCGGTCTTGATCTGCGTGATCTTCGAACCCTCGAGCGACGCATCTCCGATTAAGCCTTTTTCGGCGAAAACAAAACCGAGGATGGGCTTGCCCAACGCATCGCTGTCATATTGGCCGCCGGCACCCTGCGATATCAATGCAACCGCCGCGTCCGCACCGACTGACCAGCCATGGCTCGCCATGAATTTATCGAGCGAGTCTTGCGTCATGAACATGATCACCTCACTGTGCTTGGCAAAGCCGAGCGTGAGGCCGACGGACGCCGCTGCGATGCTGTAATAGCCGGAAGTCACGCGATTGACGCGCAGGACGCCCTGGCCATACTCGCCGGCGACGCCGACTCCGCCCTTAGCAACGTGTGAAAAGATCAGTATGCCTGCGGCCTTTTTGGCGAGGTCACGGTTCTCCGGGTTCAATGCGAAGAAATGGTGCAAGGCCCTGTCAGCACTTGCATCGAGCTCCGCCTTGCTGTGGGCAAAAGAAGCGACGCTCGCTGCGAGCGCGAGAATCGCAAGACCAGTTGCGGTTAAAACTCTCAGTTTCATGATGGCTCTCTATGTAAAACGAATGGAATACGCGAGCTTGGTAAGACTCGCTCACCGTCAATGTAATAACGTACGGTGAAGCCAGATGGGCGCATGCAGGATGGATTTTATTTGGCCTTTAATCGGTTCGCTAGCGCACATGGCTGGGCAGCGAGGCGTTGCCGGCGGACATAAGCGACGCGAACGTGAGCCAATCGAGGCGTCGCAGGCTCAAAGCTTAAGCTTAGCACTCAGATTTAGCGCTCTGTACTGCACCGCACAGATGAAAAGCCGGCGCCCCGGCTAGGCTAACCGCGGAGGTCGATCCCAAGCGGCCGGTTAACAACGGCGATGACCGATCAACACGCGTCCGCGAGCCTCGGCACCATCGTGTCGGTGCGTGGAAGCGTTGTCGACGTACACTTCGAGTCGCATTTACCTCCCATAAACTCTCTGCTGCGGGTCGGCACGCAAGGGCGAACCCTAATCGAGGTCTGGGCGCAGCTCGACGCGCAACGGGTGCGCTGCATCGCCCTGACGGCCACTCAAGGCCTTGCACGCGGGATGGCCGTCGCAGACACGGGCGGTCCGCTCAAGGCCCCTGTTGGCAAGGGCATACGCTCGCGCATGTTCAACGTGTTCGGCCACACCATCGATCGGGGAGCGCAGTTGAGCGACGTCGACTGGCGCTCGGTGCACTGCTTACCCCCACCGCTCGCGACGCGTTCCACGAAGTCAGAGCTATTTGAAACGGGCATCAAGGTCATCGACGTCCTTATGCCCCTCGAGCGCGGCGGAAAAGCGGGACTCTTCGGCGGAGCCGGCGTCGGCAAAACCGTCCTACTGACGGAGATGATCCACAACATGGTCGGACACCACGACGGTGTAAGCATCTTTTGTGGTATCGGCGAGCGCTGCCGCGAAGGCGAGGAGCTGTACCGCGATATGACGGCGGCGGGAGTGCTCCCCAATATGGTGATGGTCTTCGGCCAGATGAACGAGCCACCAGGCAGCCGTTTTCGCGTCGGTCATTGTGCGCTCACGATGGCGGAATATTTTAGGGACGACGAGCATCGTGACGTCTTGCTGCTCATCGATAATATTTTTAGATTCATTCAAGCTGGATCAGAAGTGTCGGGGTTGATGGGCCAGATGCCCTCTCGGCTCGGGTATCAGCCGACGATGGGTACGGAGCTCTCGGCACTTGAGGAGCGCATCGCCAACACGGCAAGCGGCGCCATAACCTCAATTCAGGCTGTATATGTGCCAGCCGATGATTTCACCGATCCGGCAGCGGTGCATACTTTCTCGCATCTGTCCGCCTCCGTCGTGCTCTCGCGCCAGCGTGCGAGCGAAGGGCTGTTCCCGGCGATTGATCCGCTGCAATCGAGTTCCAAAATCGCGACGCCTGGCATCGTCGGTGAGCGACATTACAGCCTCGCGCAGGAAATTCGCCGCACGCTCGCACAGTACGCTCAGCTGAAGGACCTCATCGCGATGCTCGGCCTGGAGCAACTGTCAGCCAACGACCGCGACGTGGTAGCGCGGGCGCGGCGACTCGAGAGATTTCTCACTCAACCATTTTTCGCCACCGAGAAATTCAGCGGCATGACTGGAAAAACCGTCAGCCTCAAAGACTCGCTCGACGGCTGCGAGCGCATCCTGCGCGATGAGTTCAAGGACCATCCGGAAACCGCGCTCTATATGATTGGGTCGATCGATGAGGCAAAGCGAACCGACGGCCCCGTAGCGGCACCGTCAGTCATACGCCTGCCGCCGGTCGAAGAAGCCAGAGTTCCTCATGCAGCTTAAAATTCTGCTGCCGTTCAAAGTATTCGCGGCGTGCGATGCTGTTTCGCGCATCGTAGTTACGACGCGGGCAGGCAGTTTCGGTCTCTTGCCGCAGCGGCTCGACTGCGTTGCGGCGCTCGCACCCGGCATCCTCAGCTATACGACATCCGATGCAAACGAAGTGAACCTCGCCATCGATGAAGGAGTCATGGTGAAAACGGGCTCGGTGGTTCACGTGTGCGTGCGTCGCGCCAGCGGCGGGGCCGAGCTCGGCGCTCTGCGTAAGGCCGTCGAGCAGGAGTTTCTGAAGCTGGACGAACGCGAAAAATCAGTGCGCTCGACGCTAGCGCAATTGGAGGGCGGATTCATCCGCCGCTTTCTCGAGTTTCAACATGGCTAAAGATCGCCAGACGGACTCACGTGCGACTGACACGCCATTTAGCCGCGAGATAGGAGTACAGGAGACGCGCAAGCTGCGAGCGCGCCGTGCCGGAGTGCACCATGTGTGGTCCGGCTTGGGCATGCTCGGACTCATCGGCTGGTCAGTTGCGACGCCCACCTTGCTCGGCGCGCTCCTCGGCACCTGGATCGACAAACGCCGACCCGGAAATCATTCGTGGACCTTGGCGCTTCTAGTTGGCGGCTTGTGCATCGGCTGCATAAATGCATGGCACTGGATGGCCAAGGAAGAGCGGGAAATCAGGGCCGGCGAGGAAAATGGGGATCGGACGCAATGAGCTTTGCAATCGGTGCTTTGGCATGCGGCGGACTCCTCGGAATGATCTTCTTCGGCGGCCTGTGGTGGACCATTCGGAGCGCTCTCGCGGCTGCAAACCCCGCCCGGTGGTTCGCAGGCAGCCTACTGCTGCGCACGAGCCTCGTCCTCGTCGGCTTTTACATGATCGCTGCCGCGGGCTGGCAGGCTCTCGCGCTGTGCCTGCTCGGATTTCTCCTCTCCCGTATGGCCGTCACTCGACTCGCCCGGCGCGCGCTTGAGACCCAGCATGCGCCTTAGCACCGACCAGCTGATCCTTTGGCAGCATGGCTTTGTCAAGCTGAATGCCACCATCCTCACGACCTGGGCACTGATGGTGGTGATGGTGGTAGGCGCCAAATTCATGACGCGCAGTCTTACGAGTGACGTCTCGATTTCCCGCTGGCAATGCGCCCTAGAAATTCTGGTTGCGGGCATCGTCAAACAAATCGCGGATGTCGGGTTGGCCGCACCGCGACGCTATACTGCCTTCCTCGGTACTCTGTTTCTCTTCATCGCGGCAGCCAATCTCTTTACGATCTTGCCGGGCTACGAACCACCCACGGGCTCCCTCTCGACTACCACAGCACTTGCGCTGTGCGTGTTCGTTGCCGTCCCGCTGTTCGGCATCGGACAGCGCGGCTGGCGCGGCTATTTGAATTCCTATCTGCAGCCCACCGTAATCATGCTGCCGTTCAACATCATCAGCGAATTATCACGCACTCTGGCACTGGCGGTGCGCCTCTTCGGCAACATGATGAGCGGAACCATGATTCTTGGCATTCTCCTCACCATCACGCCGCTCATCTTTCCGGTTGCGATGAGTGCCCTTGGGCTTCTGACCGGCATGGTCCAAGCCTACATCTTCACGATTTTGGCGACGGTCTACATCGCCGCTGCAACCGGCAGCCGCGAGAGCTAGCCCGTTTACACAAGGACAATCGAATGGACAATACGACGATCATTGCGGCAGCTTCCATCGTCACGGCTGGAATCACCATGGGTGCGGGGGTGCTCGGACCTGCGATGGGCCAAGGGCGCGCTGTCTCGTCGGCTTTGACATCCCTTGCCCAGCAGCCAGACGCCGCGCCGACCATTACGCGAACCTTGTTCGTGGGTCTTGCGATGATCGAGTCGATGGCTATTTACTGCTTTGTCGTCTCGATGATTCTGCTGTTCGCGAATCCGTTTTGGAATCACGTCATCGCCGCTGTGGCTACCAAGTAAGCATGCTCATCGACTGGTTCACTGTTGCTGCGCAGACGATCAATTTCCTGATCCTGGTGTGGTTGTTGAAGCGATTTCTCTACGCGCCGGTCCTCGCGGCCATCGAGGCAAGAGAAACGAAAATCGCTGCGGAACTGAAAGATGCTGCGGCCAAGAAGGCCGAGGCGCAGCTAGAACGCGACGACTTTCGGAGCAAAGTCGAGACACTGGAGCGGCAACGAGTAGAGCTGCTGCGCAAGGCAACGGACGAGGCCAATGCCGAGCGGCAACGGCTCCTCGACGCGGCCCGCAAGGACTCGGACGCGTTGCGCGCGAAATTGAACGACGCCGTGAAGAGCGAGCGCCTAGAGCTCAATCGCGAAATAGTGACCCGCACACAGCAGGAAGTGTTCGCCTTGGCGCGCAAGACTCTGGCGGACCTGGCGGGCACCACTCTGGAGGATCGTATCGCGGACGTATTCATCCGCCGGCTGCATGACATGCGTGAGAAGTGCAACGCCCAACCAGAGACGCTGCCGCGCCCCACATCGGCGTTGGTGCGCAGCGCTTTCGAATTGTCGCCGCCTGCCCGCACCGCAATAGAAAATGCCGTCCGGGCGTGGCTCGGTGCGGATACCCGGCTAAGCTTCGAAACGGTACCGGAGCTCATCAGCGGCATCGAACTCACAGCAGGCGGCCGGAAAATAGCCTGGAGCATCTCGGACTTCCTCGCGACGCTGGCTGAGAGCGCCACGGCCCTGCTAGAGACAGAGGCGGCCGCGACGCCCTCAGCGGTGACCAAAGTCCCGCATGCAGCCTGACAGTCTCCTGGCGGATATCGCTCGCGCCTTCACGGCAATGCAAAGGGCGCGTGCAACCATCGCGCCGCAGTTCACGCCGCACGAGATCGGCACGATTACGACCGTCTCGACGGGTATCGCCACCGTCACAGGGCTCAGTAGCGTGGGCTTCGAGGAACTGGTTCGATTCACAGATGACCTTTATGGAATTGCCTTCAATATTGACGAGGAGGAGATCGGTGTCGTCCTGCTCGGCGATTACTCGCAGCTGCACACGGGTGATGAGGTCACGCGAACCGGCCGCGTCATGGACGTCGCAGTGGGCGACTCGCTCCTCGGGCGCGTGATCGATCCGCTCGGCAGAGCACTTGACGGCAAGGGTCCCATCGGCAGCCTGCCACGCCTGCCCATCGAACGTGACGCGAAAGCCATTATGGATCGCTCACCGGTCAGCGTGCCACTGCAGACCGGCATCAAGGTCATCGATGCACTTACGCCTATCGGACGCGGACAGCGACAGTTGATACTGGGAGACCGCCAGACCGGCAAGACCGCCATTGCCATCGACACCATTCTCAATCAGCGCGGGCAGAACGTCGTATGCGTCTACACTGCGATCGCCCAGCGCGCATCCGCCGTGGCGAAGGTCATTGCCGACCTCACGGCCCGTGGCGCGATGGAATACAGTGTTGTCGTCGTGAGCGAAGGCCATGATGCTCCGGGCCTCACTTACATCGCCCCGTATGCTTCGACCAGCATCGCGGAGCAATTCATGGAAAGCGGACGCGACGTACTTATCGTCTACGACGACCTCACCCAGCACGCCCGCGCCTATCGGGAACTCTCGTTGCTGCTGCGCCGCCCGCCGGGCCGTGAAGCCTTCCCGGGGGATATCTTCTACATCCACTCGCGTCTATTGGAACGCTCCACACATCTGTGCCCGGAGCTTGGCGGCGGCTCTCTCACAGCCTTACCCATTGTCGAGACCGAGGCTCAAGACATTGCCGCCTATATCCCCACCAACCTAATATCGATTACTGACGGACAGCTTTACCTTTCACCCACTCTGTTCGAACTGGGTGTGCTGCCGGCGGTGGATATCGCCATGTCCGTTTCCCGAGTGGGCGGAGCAGCGCAGCTCCCGGCCTATCGCACCATTGCCGGGAATCTCAAGCTTGCCTATTCACAATTCGAGGAGCTGGAGGCCTTTTCCAGGTTCGGCACGCGCCTCGACGACAACACGCGTAAGATCATTGAGCACGGCGAACGCCTGCGCGCCTGTCTCAAGCAGCCCCAGTTCGAAGCGGTGCCCGTGCTCGAGCAGATCACGGTGCTCCTGGCATTGACCGCCGGGCTCTTCGATGAGCTACCGCTCGAGCGAACGGCGGATATCGAGCGCGCGTTGCGCGCAGCGACGGCGCAGATTCCAGCTGACGCAAGCCAACGCTGCCTGCAAAACGTAAAGCTGAGTGACGCCGACCACAGTACCATTTTGCAGATCGCGACCGCCGCTCTCGTTGCCATTAAGAAAAAACAATGAGTGACACTTTGGCAAGTCTGCGCCGCAAGATGGATGGAGCTCAGAAGCTCGAAGGCGTCGTCCGCACCATGAAGGCCATGGCCGCATCGTCCATTGGTCAGTACGAGGCGGCCGTGAGTGCCCTCGCCGGTTACGAGCGCTGTGTGAACCTGGGCCTGAGTGCCTGCCTGCGGGCCGAACGTTCAATAGGCTTCGAACAGGCGCCGCGCCGCGACGGTGCGTCGGTCGGCGCCATCGTCTTCGGATCGGATCAGGGATTGGTCGGCCGTTTCAATGAGGTCATCGCCGATTTCGCCACGCAAACTCTGGATGCAATTGCGGGCAGGAAGACAGTTTGGGCGGTCGGTGAACGAGTCTACAACCACCTCAAAGATACCGGGATGGCCCTCGCAGGGCAGTTCACGGTTCCAAACTCGGTCGCGGCCATCACGCCGCTCATTGGCCAGATGCAGCTCGAGAGTGAGGCACGCCGCTCGAACGGTGAATATTCACAGCTTTACGTGTTCCATAACCGCTTCGATACTGCGGCACGTTATGAACCTGTGCGACAGCGGCTCCTGCCGCTTGATGAGACTTGGCGACAGAGCCTTACGAAACTGCGCTGGCCCACCACAAAGCTGCCCGAGACTCTAAGCGGCCGTGACCCGACACTCACCGCCCTGGTGCGGGAATATCTCTTCATCTCGCTCTACAAGGCGTGCGCCGAATCGTTGGCAAGCGAGAATGGCAGCCGTCTCGCGGCCATGGAACGGGCTGAAAAGAATATCGAATCGCTGACGGCTGAACTCAAGCAAAGCTTTTACGGCCTACGTCAAAGCTCGATTGACGAGGAACTCTTCGATGTAATTGCTGGTTTCAATGCACTGTCTAGCAAGACACGGCTTCCAAGGTACGAGTCTCATGACTGAAAATGCCCTAACTCCCGAACTGCTGCGCAGTATGGACGCCTACTGGCGCGCGGCCAATTACCTATCGGTCGGGCAGATCTATCTGCACGACAATCCGCTCCTGAAGGAGCCGCTCACGCTTGCGCACGTGAAGCACATGCTACTAGGACATTGGGGCACTACACCGGGGCAGAACTTCATCTATCTACACTTGAATCGAGTGATCAAGAAATATGACCTCGACATGATCTACGTCAGCGGTCCAGGTCATGGCGGCCCGGCGGTCGTGGCCAATACCTATCTCGAAGGTACCTACAGCGAGATTTATCCGGACATTAGCCAAGATGAGGTCGGACTCAAGAGGCTCTTTACTCAATTTTCCTTTCCCGGCGGAATTCCGAGCCATGCATCGCCCGAGTGCCCCGGATCGATCCACGAAGGCGGAGAGCTCGGGTACTCAATCAGCCACTCTTTCGGGGCGGTATTCGACAACCCGTCGCTGATCGTCGCTTGCGTAGTCGGCGACGGCGAAGCGGAAACGGGCCCGCTCGCGACGGCCTGGCACTCAAACAAGTTCCTGAATCCGATCACTGATGGTGCCGTGCTGCCGATTCTGCACTTGAACGGCTACAAGATATCGAACCCCACTCTCCTCGCCCGCATCAGCCGCGAGGAGTTGGAAGCGCTGCTGCACGGCTACGGCTGGACGCCTTGCTTCGTCGAAGGGCACGAACCCGCGCTCATGCACGAAGCCATGGCCGCAGCGCTCGATGCGGCAGTGGAACAAATCAAGCAGACACAGCAAGCGGCGCGCGCTAGCGGCAATCCCACGCGGCCGCGTTGGCCCATGATCATTTTGAGCTCCCCCAAAGGCTGGACGGGACCCAAGGTCGTCGATGGCCAGCAGATCGAGGGAACCTTCCGCGCTCATCAAGTACCGCTGTCGGTCTCGGCGCAGACTCCGCAACACTTGCCGCTACTCGAGGAATGGCTGAAGAGCTATCGGCCGCAGGAGCTCTTCGATTCGAACGGTCGTCTCAAAGACGAGCTTGCGGAACTGGCCCCCCGCGGCGCGCGTCGCATGGGCGCAAACCCGCATGCCAACGGCGGGGCGCTGCTGCGCAACCTCAAGATGCCTGATTTTCGCGATTACGCATTCCCCGTCGCCGCTCCGGGAGGCGCCGGCCCCGGCGACACTCATGTACTCGGCAAATTTCTGCGCGACGTAACAAAGCTCAACGAGCCGCAAAGGAACTTTCGGATCTTCGGGCCCGACGAAACGCTCTCAAACGGCCTGGAGGCGGTATTCGAGGCTACGGACCGCCAATGGAATGCGCCGACCGTTGCGAACGACGAATTTCTCGCCCCCAGCGGACGGGTGATGGGAATGCTGAGCGAGCATCAATGCGAAGGCTGGCTCGAGGGCTATCTCCTCACCGGCCGGCATGGTCTCTTCAATTGCTATGAGGCTTTCATCCACATTGTCGATTCAATGTTCAACCAGCACGCCAAGTGGCTAAAAGTCACCTCTGGCTTGCCCTGGCGGCACAAGATCGCATCGCTCAACTACCTTTTGGCCTCACACGTGTGGCGCCAGGATCACAACGGCTTCACGCATCAGGACCCCGGATTCATCGATCATGTAGTCAACAAGAAGGCCGAAGTCGTGCGTGTGTACCTGCCGCCGGACGCAAATTGTCTGCTGTCGGTTATCGATCACTGCTTGAGGAGCCGCCATTACGTCAATGTCGTGATTGCCGGCAAGCACCCCGCTCCTCAGTGGCTCGCGATGGATGCCGCCGTCACGCATTGCACTGAGGGCATCGGCATTTGGCAATGGGCGAGCAACGATCAGGAGGCCGAGCCGGATATTGTGATGGCGTGCGCGGGCGATGTCCCGACGCTTGAAACACTGGCTGCCGTTTCGATCATGCGCCAGCATTTGCCCGATCTCAAAATCCGAGTGATCAACGTTGTCGATCTCATGAAGCTGCAGCCAAAAACGGAGCATCCGCACGGATTGAGCGATACGGATTTTGATTCACTTTTCACAACCAACAAGCCCGTCATCTTCACCTTTCATGCTTATCCATGGCTAATCCATCGTCTCACCTACCGCCGCACCAATCATGAAAATCTCCATGTGCGCGGCTATAAGGAGGAAGGAACCATTACGACGCCCTTCGACATGACGGTGCTCAATGATATGGACCGGTTCCACCTCGTCATGGATGCCATCGACCGTCTGCCTCGCACCGGCACTAGAGGCGTCTACTTGAAACAACAGCTGACGAACAAGCTGATCGAGCACAAGCGGTACATCGACGAATTTGGGCAAGACATGCCGGAAATCCGTAATTGGAAATGGGCTAGTGCCAACCCGTTCGATACGGCAACACCCGATTGAGCGCTGCTGCAGAAAAAACCGCAACGCCCAGTGCAGATTCTGGCATGAGCGGCGGCACGTCGCCGTCGAGCGTGGCCGGTCCAAGCGCAGCGACCGAGCCGCTCAGCATCCTGCCTTGCGGCCTCACGAGCGATGAGGCGGCCCAGCGACTGAAGGTCGTTGGCCCGAACGCCACACCTGACACGACTCCACGGCCGCTCCATAGCGCACTCGGTAAGCTTTGGGCACCGGTGCCGTGGATGCTCGAAGCGGCAATTGCGCTGCAACTCGTGCTCGGCAAGTTGTCCGAAGCCGCAATCATCGGTGCGCTGTTGGTGTTCAATGCCGCGCTCGGCTTCGTACAGGAGAGCCGTGCTCAAGCGACGCTCGCGGCGCTCAGGTCGCGGCTCGCATTGAACGTATCGGTCCGCCGTGACGGCGATTGGAAAATCGTGGCTGCGTCCGTGCTCGTCCCGGGAGACGTGGTGAAGCTGTCACTCGGTAGTGTCGTTGCCGCCGACGTACGACTTACCAGCGGCCAAGTGCTGCTCGACCAGTCAATGTTGACGGGCGAATCGATGCCCGTCGAGGCGGGCCCCGGCGCGCACACGTATGCGGGTGCGCTGGTGCGGCGAGGCGAGGCAGTGGCGGAAGTTACAGCGACGGGCGCACGCACACAGTTTGGACGCACCGCGGAGCTTGTTCGCACCGCCCATGTCATCAGCTCTCAACAGAAGGCAGTGCTGCGCGTCGTACGCAACCTCGCCGTGTGCAACGGCACTCTCATCGTACTGTTGGTGGGCTATGCCCACTTTATCGCGCTGCCGGTCGCGGAAATCATTCCCCTCGTCTTGACGGCGGTTCTTGCATCCATACCGGTCGCGCTGCCGGCCACCTTTACCCTCGCATCCGCGCTGGGCGCACGCGTCTTGGCGAAAGTGGGCGTTCTGCCCACGCGACTTTCAGCCGTGGACGAAGCGGCAAGCATGGACACGCTGTGCGCCGACAAGACCGGCACACTGACGGAGAACGACCTCGCGGTCACGACCGTCCGACCCATGGCTGGCTTTGACGTTCCCCACGTTCTTGCGCTTGCCGCGCTCTGCAGCTCCGAAGGCGGTCAGGACTCGGTCGATGCCGCTATTCGCAAGGCCGCGGGCGGCTTAACGGGTGTCGCTTTGAATCTGGTGAAGTTCGTGCCGTTTGATCCGGCAACCAAGATCTGCGAGGCAACGATCGTCGGGGGAGCTTCCGGGACGCAACGCATCGTCAAGGGCGCATATGCGGTCGTCGCTGGAATCGCCTTGCCGGCACCCACCGCGGCGGTAATGGCGGCAGACCTCGAAGGACAAGGATTTCGAGTACTCGCAGTCGCATCGGGAACGCAAGGCGCGATGCAGCTCGCCGGGTTGATCGCCTTGAGCGACCCGCCACGCGCAGACTCGGCAGCGCTCGTGACCGAATTGCGGGGTTTGGGCATCCGAACCGTTATGGCAACCGGAGACGCGCCTGCGACGGCCGCCATCGTCGCGAGCGCCATCGGGCTCAATGGTCCCGTATTTGCGCACGGAAGCATCCCGTACGACGTACGACCCGAGTCATTCGCGGTCTTCGCAGGGGTGCTTCCGGAGGACAAATACAAGCTCGTAAAGGCGTTTCAGAAGGCAGGTCATGTGGTGGGAATGTGTGGCGACGGCGCCAACGATGCACCCGCGCTGCGCCAGGCGCAGATCGGTATTGCAGTCTCGACCGCGACAGATGTTGCCAAATCGGCAGCCGGAATGGTGCTGACTGAACCGGGGCTCGCCGGCATCGTTGCCGCCGTGAAGGAAGGCCGGACCATTTATCAGCGCATCCTCACCTACACTCTGAACTCGATCACCAAGAAAATTGTACAAGTGCTTTTTCTCGCCGTCGGTCTCGTCATGACCGGCCATGCGATCCTGACGCCCCTGCTGATGGTACTCATCATGGTCACCGGAGATTTCCTCGGCATGTCCATGACAACGGACAATGTGCGCCCGTCGCCGCAGCCTAACAAATGGCAGATCGGCAGCCTCACGATCGCGGGTATTGTTATGGGTGTTGGCGAGCTGCTGTTTTGTAGTTCCGTTCTGCTCTTTGGCGCCTACCGGATGGGATTCGGCATCGATGCGCTTAGAACTCTCGCGTTTGTCGCCATCGTATTCGGCAATCAGGCGACGACCTACACCAACCGCGAACGCCGACGACTGTGGTCTTCGCGCCCTAGCTTCTGGGTCATCGTCTCATCCGTCGGCGATCTGTTGCTTGCATCCGTCTTGGCCATCGCGGGAATCGCCATGACGCCACTTTCTGCCGTAGTCGTAACGGGTACGCTGATCGCCGCAATTGCATTTGCGCTGCTCTTGGATTTCATCAAGGTTCCGCTTTTCCGGCGCTTGCGGATCACCTGACAAGCATTGACGATGAGCTGTTCGAGGTCTCAGGACACTTCGGCGGCGGCTGCGATCTGCGTACTCGCAGAATGCGGTATATGCGGCGGCGACTGGAGCCGCCGCATGCAGTCAGAGCCTTTCGCCATCGACGGGCCGCAATTCGCCGAACAAGAGTATTAGTTCGTGTTTTCCAGGACGAGCGATATGGTCACTGGATAACCGGTCGTCGGCAATGTGCCACTGTAGGCCCTCGTATTGTTCCGTTGCACCGAAAAGCCCGTGACTACGTCGCGCCAGTTCGTGGACGTTTGTGTGACCGTCGTGCCTTTGGCGTTCGTTGACGTGTCCGTCGTCTGTAACTTCAGCGCATTGTACGTGCCCGCGGGCACGGTTACGGCCTCGACGTCCACCGCTGTACCCGTTTGCGTATGGCTGACCGCAGCCGCCGACCCGCAGGTGAGCGTGTATTGAAGTGTCCAGGTTTGACCGACCGTGAGCGGAAAGTCGGGGCCAGGCCCGTGCGGAGCATAGGTACAATCGACGGTCGCACCGCTTGTATCCACATAGGAATACGTCGTCTCCTGGCCATTATTATTGACATTAATCGTTTCGGTCGGAATGGAGTACGTTGTGCCGTCTTCGATGATCGCATTACCCGTCGTGTCTTCTTCCAGCACCACATAGGAGCCGTCTGTGTTGACGGTCGTTACAGTTTGACTGTACGTCTCAACGATTGAGTTGCCGGCATTATCAATGATGGTTTTCTGGTAATTGTTTTGCGCGTTGGCGGTTGGCGTCACTAAATCGTAAATCGTTGGTATCGAGCTACTTTCATTGTTTCCGCCGCAGGCGGTGATGAGTACCGCCATCGCTGCAGCGGCGCCGAGATTCGAAAGTTTCATGCTTTTTCCCTCCCTGATGAGTCCCAGGGCGAACAACGCACGAAGATCGCGTGCGTTGACGCGATAGGATTATTTTTGCGTGGCCCCATATTTTGAGCTTACTACATTCTTACCCGACGAGCTGCATCTACGCCCTGACCATACGCCTTGCAGCGATTCTCTAGCCATTCATGAGCTCACGAGATTCATGTTCGCGTCTGTATTGCGCGGTTTGCGCCCTGGCACGCGGGCGGGGAAGGACGCTGCGTCTGTAAGGCTCGTATGGATTGAAGCCTGATTTGTTTGCGGCGCACGGGACAACTAGAACGGTAGACTGCGGTGGCGCCACGGGAACCGAGTACCCGCTGCCTGCGTTATTGTGGATTACGTCCCAGGAACAAAAATTTCAGAACTTGCGTGCCAGCATCCCGAAAACTGTCCGTATATCGTGCCAAGCGCAACTTCGCTCGGAGCTCAGAGCCGAGCGGAGCTAAGCCAACTCCGCGCTCGGATCGCCTGCGTTTCGTCATCCAGAAACATGCCGCGCGCAGGCTACATTATGATTTGCGCCTCGAACTGGGAGGCGTATTCAAATCATGGGCTGTGACAAAGGGGCCTTCGCTCGATCCCGCTGACAAACGTCTCGCGGTCGAGGTGGAAGATCACCCCCTCGACTACGGCGATTTCGAAGGGACGATTCCGCAAGGCCAGTACGGTGGCGGCAGCGTGCAGCTATGGGATCGCGGATATTGGCAGCCGATCGGCGCGCCACCCGAGCGCGCGCTCGCCGCCGGCGACCTCAAGTTTGACCTCCAGGGTGAACGGCTGCACGGCAGCTGGGTACTCGTGCGCATGCGCGGCGACCGCTACGGCGGCAAGCGTACGAATTGGCTCCTCATCAAGCATCGAGACGCTTACGCCCGACCCGGTGACCATGACGCCCTTCTTGCGGAAGACCGTTCCATCTCTTCGGGCCGCCCCATGGCCGCGATCACGGCCGGCAAGGGACGTGCGCCCAAGCCCTTCATGCTCGCAAAAAAGGCCGCTGCGTCGCCGGCTGCCGTGTGGAATTCGAAGCCCCGCGGTAGCGCCCCAAAAAAAGTCGCCGCGCCTCCGCGCTTCGTCGAGCCGCAGCTGTGCAGGCTGGTTGATCGTACGCCCGAGGGTGCCGGTTGGATTCATGAGATCAAGTTTGACGGTTACCGCATGCAGTTGCGCGTTGACCAAGGCGAAGCCACGCTGCTGACCCGTAAGGGTCTCGACTGGAGCGGCAAGTTTCCAAACCTCATTGCTGAAGGCGTCCGGCTACCAGATTGTATGCTCGACGGGGAAGTCGTCGCGCTCAACAGCCATGGGGCCATGAGCTTCGGGGCATTGCAAAACGCGATCTCCGAAGGCGATACGAGGGACGTAATCTTCTATGTATTCGACCTTCTGTTTTTGGCGAACTCGGATTGGCGCGCGGAGCCACTCGTGGCGCGCAAAGAACAATTGAAAAAGCTCCTCAAGAGTCGCGGCAGGGGGGCGAAGGCCGCCATTCGCTACGTCGACCACTTCAAAGATCAGGGTGATACGGTGCTCAAATCTGCTTGCCAGATGGGTCTTGAAGGAATCGTATCGAAGAAGCTCGACGCGCCGTACGTCTCGGGACGCACCGATTCGTGGACCAAAACGAAATGCCGCGCCGGGCAGGAAGTCGTGATCGGCGGCTGGGTGCAGGAGGACGGCCACCTGCGTTCGCTGCTGGTCGGCGTGCGCCGCGGCACCGCCTTGCACTATGTCGGGCGCGTCGGTACAGGATTCGGTCGCGACACGGTAAAACAAGTGCTGCCGCGGCTGCGTAGCGTCGAAAGCCCCGACAGTCCCTTCAGCGGCGAGGGCGCCCCGCCGAAGCAGCGCAACATCCGTTGGGCGCGACCCGACCTAGTCGGCGAAATCGAGTTTGCGGGGTGGACAGAAGGCGGCAATGTTCGCCAAGCGGCGTTTAAAGGATTGCGCGATGACAAGGCAGCTCAAGAAGTCCATACCGAGATACCGCAGCCAGCAGAGCGCGTCGTGAGGCGCGCTCGCACTGTCGGAAAGAATGACGCGGCCGGAAACGTTGTAATGGGCGTCACGATCTCTCATCCAGACAAGGTGCTCTGGCCGAAGACTCCGAAACAGCCGGCAGTGAACAAGATCGACTTTGCGAGATATCTGGAGACGGTGGGTCCGTGGATGATCGGGCATCTCAAGGGCCGCCCCTGCTCCATCGTGCGCGCGCCGGATGGCATCAACGGCGAGACCTTCTTCCAGAGACATGCCATGCGCGGAACTTCCAAGCTCCTTAAGCTGGTGAAAGTTTCCGGAGACCGTCAGCCCTATTTGCAAATCGATCAGGTGGAAGGACTCATCGCCGCGGCGCAGATTGCCGCCCTGGAGCTGCACCCCTGGAACTGTCGGCCTGATCAACCCGGTGTACCCGGGCGGCTGGTATTTGACCTTGATCCGGCGCCCGATGTGAAGTTCGAAGTGGTCATCACCGCGGCACTTGACTTGCGCGAGCGTCTCGAGGGTATCGGCCTTGTTGCCTTCTGTAAGACGACGGGCGGCAAGGGCCTGCACGTCGTGACGCCGTTGGCGAAGCCCGGTCGTCGCACGCTCGGCTGGGCAGAGGCCAAGGCGTTTGCGCAGACCGTCTGCGTGCAAATGCATGACGACAGTCCAACGCGTTACATCCTCAAGATGACCAAGGCCGCGAGGACCGGTCGTATCTTCCTCGATTATCTACGCAATGACCGCACTGCAACCGCAGTCGCGCCGCTGTCGTCGCGCGCGCGCGAGGGTGCGCCGGTTTCCATGCCCGTACCATGGACGCAAGTGCGCGCTGATCTTGACCCGAAGCGCTTTACCATCACGAGCGCGCCCGCGCTGATCGGCCGCAACACCGGCTGGGAGGACTACGCCGAATCCGAGCGCTCATTGGAGAGCGCTATCCGGCGCTTAACCAGTGGTAAATAAGCCGCAGCCCAGGCGTATGTGCAGGCACACTGCGTGCTACTCTTTTGCACATGGCACGTGCAATGTGGAAAGGCGCCGTCTCCTTCGGGCTGGTTTACATTCCCGTGGAGATGTACTCCGCCGCGCGCAGTAGCGCGTTAGATCTCACCCTCCTCGACAGCCGCGATTTTGCTCCGGTCGGCTATCAGCGCATCAACAAACGCACTAGCAAAGTGGTCGAATGGGGCGATATCGTCAAGGGCTATGAATACAAGAAAGGCGAATATGTCGCACTCTCGGACGAGGATTTTCGGCAGGCTAATGTAAAGGCCTCGCAGACAATCGAGATTACGAGCTTTACGAGCGCCGCAGAAATCGCACCCGAGTACTATGAGAATCCTTACTACCTCATCCCGACGAAGGGTGGCGAGAAGGGTTACGCGTTACTGCGCGAGACCCTGCTGCGCACCGCCAAGGTAGCAGTTGGAGGCGTTGTCATACGCGGCAGGCAGCACTTTGGAGTGATCGGCGCGGACAAGCGCGTGCTATTGTTCAATACTCTGCGTTTTGCTGCAGAACTGCGTTCGCTCGGCGACCTGGATGTGGCGACGCCGGACTCTAAATCCGCAAACGTTTCGCCAAAAGAAGTGGCAATGGCGGAAAAGCTCCTCGAAGAGATGAGCGCACCCTGGAAACCCGAGGAGTATCACGACACCTACCGTGAGGATCTGATGCGCCGCATCAAAGAAAAGGTCCACAAACGACAAACGCATGTCCTCACTCCGAAGGAGAAGGCACCCCGGGAAGGACAAAAGAGCGCGCAGGTGATCGATCTGATGGCGGTCTTAAAGAAGAGCCTCGAATCGCGCAGCAGCGGCCCCAAGCGTGTGGCTGCACCGCGTGCGGCGAGTAGCCGAAGGCGGCGTTCTTAGTTAATGTACGTAAATTGGCGCTGAAGCTGCCAGAACGCTGCATCCCATTCGCTCGGCCCGTTCAAAGAAACGCTTTTTCCTTGCCTAAACAAACTGCCGCACGGCGGGCGTGTCAGGGGCACGAAGCTTGCTGGCTTGCGCTGACGTTCGACTCCACTGGAGATGCTTGATGAAAAAGGTTGCCCAGAGCGACCCAGGGATGCAGAAGCTCGATGATCTCATCGCCCAAGCCCCGATCGCTATGCTGACTACAGAGGAACCAGACGGATCCTTGCGCAGCCGGCCCCTTGCCACTTTGCAGATGGATTCCGAGGGCAAACTATGGTTCTTCACGGCGCTATCGTCTGGAAAGGTCGGGGAGATTGATCAGCATCGGAAAGTGAATTTGAGCTATGCCAATACGGACAAGCAGAGCTACGTGTCGGTCTGCGGTAGTGCACGTCTCTTTCGTGATCGCGACAAGATGCGTGAGCTGTGGACGCCTTGGATCGAACCGTGGTTTCCGGACGGACTGGCCGATCCTGACTTGGCTCTCCTTGAAATCACTGTAAGCGAGGCAGAATACTGGGATGCTCCAGCCAGTCGGGCCGGGCGCCTCTTCGGGCTTGCGAAGGCCCTGACGACCGGCACCACCGAGCAGTTGGGCGAGCACGGCACAGTTCATCCCACCGACGCCGCCCCGCCCTCATAATGCGCGGACACAGCAATCCGGCGTATGCGCCAAGTCTACGCGCAGAGCCTCTTGCCACGGCGCAGGTCAGCAACAAAAAGCACGATATTCGCGGTCCTTATCGGCAGCATCACGCAGCCGCAGCAAATACGAAGGATGGATAGTCACGACTGCGATTTTGCCATCTGCCAACCTTTGGTTTACGCCGCGCGTACTGGAAATAGTCACCACTCTGCCGAGAAGGCTACGCGCAGCCGTTGCACCGAGCGCGATTACGACGCGCGGCCGTACCAGCTGTAGTTCCTGGTCAAGCCACCATTTGCATTGATCTATTTCTTCGGTGTTTGGGCGCTTGTGCAGGCGGCGCTTTCCGCGCACTTCGTACTTGAAATGTTTGACTGCATTCGTGACATAAATGTCGCGACGTGTAATCTGCGCTTCCTGCGGGGCGCGATCGAGGATCTTACCCGCAGGACCGACAAACGGCCTGCCGCTGAGATCTTCGTTGTCACCCGGTTGCTCGCCAACCAGCATCAGGCGCGCATGCGCAGCTCCCTCGCCGGGCACCACGTGTGTTGCAAACTGATATAAGGGACAGCGAGTACAGCGTGCCTCCGCGCTGCGCAACTGAGCAAGCGTGCTGATGGGTACGCCTCCGCACAGTACTGATCTAAGTGGGGCCCGTCGTTTGACCGCTTGGGAGACAGCCGCCCCGGCAACCTGACGCCTTCAATGCAGCATTATTATATCCTATGCGAGACTTGCCTAAGAGCCCCCAGCAGCCCATGGAAAGCACTCCGCATCTGCTAGTGCACGATCGTCGCGACAATGTCGGCGTCGTGGTCGTCGAAGATATCGCGGTCGGCGCGAACCTGCTGTGCGTGGTTACCGAGGACAACAGTGAGTTCCGCTGTACTCTGCAGGACACCGTGCCGATCGGGCATAAAATCGCGCTTCGGGACCTCAACCTCGGCGATACCGTCATTAAATACGGTCAGGACATCGGGCGAGTCGTAGCGCCGGTCCGCAAAGGAGAGCACGTTCACGTCCATAATTTAAAGACCAAGCGCTGGTAAGGCGTGGGTACTTCGCAGCAAACCGTCTGGGCTTATCGCCGCGAAAATGGTCGGATCGGCGTGCGCAACCATGTAGTCATTTTGCCGCTGGACGATATCTCGAACGCAGCCTGCGAAGCCGTCGCCGCTCATATACAAGGTACGATCGCGCTGCCCCACGCTTACGGCCGGCTGCAGTTCGGCGCAGACCTTGATCTGCACTTCCGTACGATGATTGGCACGGGAGCCAATCCGAATGTAGCCGCCTGCATCGTCATCGGTATTGAGGCCGTGTGGACACAACGTGTCGTCGATGGAATTGCAGCGACAGGCAAACCGGTGGCCGGCTTTTACATTGAGGGCAACGGTGACATCGCTACGGTGGCGGCCGCCTCGCGCAAAGCAAAGGAGTTCGTGCATTGGGCGTCGGAGAAAGTCCGCGAGGAATGCGCGTTGACGTCCTTATGGGTCGCCGCCAAATGTGGCGAAAGCGACACGACGACGGGGCTAGCGTCCTGTCCGACCGTCGGAAACATGTACGACAAGCTGATTCCGCAGGGGCTCCATGGATGCTTCGGTGAGACCTCGGAACTGACTGGTGCCGAGCATCTGGCTGCTGCGCGCGCAGTCTCGCCGGAGATCGCGCAGAAGTTCATGAGGACCTGGTCCGCCTATCAAAAGGATGTAATCGAGGCGCATAAAACTTCAGATCTATCGGACAGTCAGCCGACCAAGGGCAATATCGCCGGAGGTCTGACCACAATCGAAGAGAAGGCACTCGGCAACCTTGAGAAGATAGGAAAAAAGGTGAGTTTCATAGACGTGTTGACTCCTGCGGAATCGCCCGCACGTGGCCCGGGACTCTACTTCATGGATACCTCTTCGGCAGCGGCGGAGTGCTGCACGCTGCAGGCGGCCGCGGGTTTTGTGATCCATGTGTTTCCAACGGGGCAAGGAAACGTCATCGGCAATCCAATCATGCCGGTCCTGAAAGTGAGCGGCAATCCGCGAACCGTACGGCTCATGGGCGAGCATATCGACGTCGATGTGTCCGGAATCATACGTCGCGAGATGACCATAGACAGTGCCGGAGACGTCCTGATAGACGCTATTGTGCGCACGGCAAATGGCCGTCTCACGGCGGCTGAAGTTCTTGGACACCGCGAGTTCGTGATGACCAAGCTTTATCGCAGCGCCTGAGCTTCGCGCAATTCTCAAAGCACGGCGGCAACGGGCTCAGACGGCGACGTCGGGCCTTGTACCGGCGTGGCGCCCTCCCATTTTGCGACGATTACGGCCGCCACGGAATTGCCAATCACATTGGTGGCGCTGCGGCCCATGTCGAGCAGGTGATCTACAGCGAGGATGAGAAGCAATCCCGCTTCGGGCAATTTGAAATACGCCAGAGTTGAGGCAATAACAACCAAAGAAGCGCGCGGCACGCCCGCAATACCCTTGGACGTCACCAACAGCACCAAGAGCATCGTTACCTGCTGGCCGAGGCTAATATGGATGCCATATGCCTGGGCAATGAATAACACCGCGAACGTGCAATACATCATCGAGCCGTCAAGATTGAAGGAGTAGCCGAGCGGCAATACGAACGATACGATCCGCCGGGGAATCCCAAAGCCATCCAGGCGCTCCAAGAGCAGCGGGTAGGCGGCCTCCGAGCTTGCAGTCGAAAACGCGAGCAGCGTCGGCTCCCTGACTGCGCGGACGAGGTCAAGCGATCGTAAGCCGATGGCCAACGCTGCAGCGCCCATCAGTATCACCCACAGGACTACGAGCGATGCGTAGAAACTACCGATAAACTTGGCGTAGGCGAGAAGTATCCCCGCCCCCTGAGTCGTGACGGTAGCGGCAGTCGATGCGAAGACCGCGACGGGTGCGCACGCGACCACATATCCAGTGACTTTCAGCATGATGGCGGCTATCTGCTCAATGAGCACGAGCACTGCCGCCGCGCGCTCGCCCAATGCAACTAATGCCATGCCGAAGAGCACCGAGAAAACGACGATCTGCAATATCTCGTTCCTTGCCATGGCGTCGACAATTGACGTCGGTACGAGATGAGTCACGAAATCCTTTAGCGTGAGCGCCGACGTATCCACTACCGAGGTGCTTTGACCAGCAACATGCAGGTCAAGCCCAGCACCGGGGTCGAACAGTTGCACCAGCACCAGGCCGACTACGAGCGAAACGATCGAGGCACCCAGAAACCAAGCGAGAGTCTTCGCGCCGATGCGGCCGATCGCAGTCGAGTCCCTCATATGGCCAATGCCGCCCACGAGCGTTGCAAAAATGAGTGGCGCAATGATCATCTTGATCAGGCGCAGGAAGACGTCCGTAACGATGGAGAAATACCCTGCCACCGCTGCCATGGCGGGGTCGGGCAAGGCTTTATGGAGCGTGAAGCCAACTACGACGCCGAGCAGGAGGGCGGCAAGTACGAGATACGTAAAGCGACGGTTCACGGCCTCACCTTCCTCGGCTCCTGGAGACGGCGATCGCGATCAACGCGGAACGACTCGCGCAAGTGCCACCGCGCAATAACGTCGCTACGCTAACATCTGCAACGGTCGCTGTCTCACATGACCCCCAACGCTGCGACCGACGAGGAAACCTCTAGAATGGGAACGTGCGTAGTGCGTGAGGATAAGCGCAAAAAAAATTTGGATAATCTGCGGGAGTGGCTGGCAGTGTTCACCGGGGTGTGGCAACCGGAGCGCTCGCCGAACTCGGCACCGCCAAACGGAAGCGGCATTCAAAGGCCGTTGGCGCGAGCGCAAAAATAGACGAGGCCGCGCATGGCGGCCTCGTGGGGGAATGATAGATGCGGACGGTCAACACATGATTGGATCCGGATCTACGCTGATAGGATGCGCTCGCCCGAAGGCTCTGCCAATGCTCGACTGGCGCAACATTTAGTCAGATATTTCCTACGCGACACTCATAAGACGGGGTACAGCTTCCCTCATTCGCTGCGACGCATCACGACATGCAAAACCTTTCGACGCGTTGACAATCAAGGCCTTATGCTGCGCACCGAGCGCCCAACCGGCTCCTTGTCAGGCATTGGCAAGGCGCTGATGGCGCGTGCTTGCCGCCGAATCGGTGCCCAAAGTCCGCGGTTGAATTCATCTGGCAACGTGTTGCGAGTGCACCGCGATCCGCATCTGCTGCGCAATAGCGTCGAGCTGTGCGCTGTTTCCAGCAAGAACAGCGATGCTTCCATTAACACTGGGCACGATGACGCCCGACAATCCTTCTTCGTTAAAACTCTCGCGCTTAGCGACGGCTTCATTGCGCAAGATCAAGACGGTGGCAAGCCCATGCGCGGTTCGTACGACTAAATGGGGTACGTAGTGTCCCCGAAACCAACAGCTGCGCGCGTATACGACGCTGTACGGAGTCGCATCGAGGACCAAGCCGCTCTTTAGTAGAACATCGCTGAGCGCGGTCTCTGACACGGCATCCGCGGCAGCCCAGCTTTGCGGCTCTGCAACCACGTGTGCGACCACTTCGTGCGCAAGGCTGGTGTCGGTTCGCAGCGCCCAAACCGCTAGTGTCGCCATAACCGCCACCAATACGCTGGCCGCGAGAGCCCACCTGGGCTGCGCAGCCATCCGCCGGCGCGCGTGTGCAAGGCCAGGCGGCTTCTCAAGCGCGCGGCGAATATTCGCATCCAGAGCGACCATTTCGAGCTGAAATTCGGCGCAGGCAGGGCAATCCTTCAGGTGCTGCGCAAGCTCGCTTGAAGAAACGCCCGGCTCCGCCCCAATTTGGCGACGCACATCCTCACAATTCATGGCGGCGCCTCCGAACTCGAGCAATCCGGCGCAGGCGCTAGCCCATAGAGGATGCGCAGCTTATTACGGGCGCGAAACAACCGCGTGAGTACGGCGGACGCTGACAAGCTTAATTCGCGCGCGATCTCATCGACTGAAAAGCCGCCAAGAACTTGCATGATCAGCGGCTCGCGATACTCGATCGGCAGCTGCAGGATGGCACCGCGTAGCGCATCAACATCGCTGTCATCGCGGCTCAGAAGAGCGCTGCCTTCGTTCTCAAGTGCATCGTTCAAGCTAACAAGCTCCAAGCGTTTGCGCTCGTATAGCCGCGCATGTTCTCGCCTCACGATCGTCAACAGCCACGCGCGTGAGCAAGCCGGATCCTTCAGTGCTTCACGCGAGCGCCACGCTCGCAATAAGGATTCCTGGACAACATCTTCTGCGAGCGCTCGATCACGCGTCAGCCATAGAGCAAAACGCAACAGATCGGGGCGCATCGCCTCGAACAATCGTGTGATCCGCGCATCTGCCGCGGCGCCAGCAGTGGACACGCCCATAGAGGAGACCGGGATTTCGGACGGGTAATTGCGCATGGGCACTTGCTAAAAACCGTGCATCGAACCTATCCACGCGGCCCAGCGGGCAGACGGCGACCTACGTGAGACGCAAGCGCTCGAAAGCCACACAGAAGTCGATTGTACGCACAGCCGCCGGCGCACGCATAAGCAATAAAGGATTCAACCGACCGGTCTAGCTCGTGGGCCTAAAGCATGCTGTTGAGAAGGCGACCGCGACCCGGACCGCAGAGTTCATTAGCGCCTTCTTAAGGGGAGTATCTATGCGTCTGTTCGTCCAATGGCTCATCGATTGGCCCGAGCGCATCGCGAGGCATTTAGGCTGGCTTGCACCGCTTTTCGCCCGCATTACGGTTGGTTGGGTCTTCATGTGGAGTGGCTGGGGCAAGCTAAACCATCTGCCGCAGGTAACTGAAAACTTCGTTGGGTGGGGCATCCCGAACGCACATTTGCTCGCACCATTCGTATCGGGAGTCGAGTTCTTCGGAGGGTTGTTCCTGCTCATGGGACTCCTAAGCCGCATTTCGGCCGGCGCGCTCGGAATCACCATGATCGTCGCGATTCGATCTGCAAAGTGGAGTGACGTCGATTCCCTCGAATCTCTTTTGGGATTCGATGAGTTTGAATATTTGGCTTTGTTCTTGTGGATCGCCATCGCTGGGCCGGGAGTCTTGTCGATCGATCGCCTGCTACAGCGTATTTTCGGGCTCCCCTCCCCCAGAAACGCCGCGGAGTAACTCGAAAATTGTGGTACTACGGACTGGGTTAGTGAAAGCAGTCGAGGTCGTTGGCAAATACGACAGGTCCCGAATAGGTACGTGAGATGACTGCCTGCGTCTCAGACTCACGTCCGAGCGTACGCAGCATAAGATGCGATAGCACGATCCTCTTGACTCCTGCAGTTTGGCCGATGCGGGCGATCACAGACGGGGGCATGTGCAACTGCCGCGCTGAATCCGTTTCCCCTTCGGGGATTGCATTGTGTGCGACGAATAAATCCGCGTTCTTTGCGAGAAGTTCCAGATTGCCGTTGTCGCCATTGCCATCGCCGGAAAACACGATATTTTTATCCCCCATGCTGACGCGCCAGCCAAGCCCCGGAACGCCGCCATGCACTACCCGGGTCGCGCTCGCAGTAAGGCCCGGCGCCCGAAAGTATGCGCGCACTTCGTGTTCTCCGAGCGCAACATTGTGTGCGTGCAACACATAGCCGCCGTCCTTGCCGATCAGATAGTCCCCAAGATACCGGTAGGCACCGCGCTTGCGGTCAAAGAGGTCCGCTACAAACTCCGTGGTCGAGGGAAATCGGCGTTTCCAAGCGGCCCGTAGACCGGTAACTCACGGTCACGCTCCTCGAAATAAGACGACTTGATCAGCGCGGCAAAATCCCCACTGTCATCGATGTGCAGGTGAGAAAACAGAATTGCGTCAAGCTGCGCAACTTGCGCGCCCGACTGACCGAAGCGCAGAGCGCTGCCGCCGCCGCTGTCGACCAGGATCCGCGGGCGGCCGTCCTGCCACAGAAGATAGCTGCTCGATGCCCGCTTGTCCTCAAGCTCAGGACCGCCCGAACCCAATACCTGCAACTCGACACCTTTTCCGGTACAAGGCTCTGCGATGGCGTCGACCGGTACCAGGACGCTCGCCATCAGCAAAGCACTGATCCGCGTGGCACTTAGCAACCACTCCGGCGTGCGCGTGCGAGACCGGTTCGGCGGTTCGCGCGGCACGGGTCGCGTTGGACATGCCCAGCCCCCGAATCGCCAGACCGTCGAATGTCGTAGCGTCGGTGCAGCGCAACCAAGTTTCATTTCGCAACCTCTGCCGAAACTTGGATTGAGCGATAGGAAAACGCGAGCGCGATGTCTCATCTCGGCGGAATGAACCAAATATCAGGGTCGGCAAGGGAAATCAAGACCGCAGCGGTTTGGTGCAGCAACCCGTTCGGGCCTGCGTATGCGCAGCGCGCGTCGCCATGCTCATGGTGGCGAGCAGCGCTCGAGCGAGCGACGCGCGATGGTCTAGCCGATGATGGCTTTCAGTCGCTGCGTCCTGGATTTGTCCGTGATCTCGGCTACGCGCTGCAGCAGCGCGTGAGCATCCTTCACCGGCAAAGCCTTGCTGAGAAGGAATCCCTGCGCATCGTGGCAGTCATGTTCTTGCAGGAACATCAATTGCGGGAAATTCTCGACGCCCTCTGCCGTCACATTGACGCGCAAGGATCGTGACATTGCGATGATCGCAGCTGCGATCGCGCGATCGTCACTGCCGTCGTTGATACTGGTCACGAATGAGCGGTCGATCTTGAGGCGATCCACCGCGAAGTGGCGCAGGCGGCCGAAGCTCGAATATCCAGTGCCGAAATCGTCAATGGCAAGCGAGATTCCCAGCTGTTTTAGTTCATTGATCGCCTTTTGCGCCCAACCTTCATCAGCCATAACCACCGATTCGGTGATCTCCAACTCGAGATGGGCGGGCGACAGGCCCGTCTCTTTCAAAATCGACGCCACCAGCGCCGGGAATTCAGCAAGCGCAAATTGCCGGCCGGATACGTTCACCGCCATCCGACCAACGGGCAAGCCCTCGTCCTGCCATGCCTTGGCCTGGCGGCAAGCACTGCGCAGCACCCATTCCCCGATGGACAGTATCAATCCGGTTTCCTCGGCGATCGGAATGAATTCCGTCGGCGGTAGGGCGCCGAGTTCGTCACTCGTCCAGCGCAATAATGCCTCCATGCCGGATATACCGCCCGAGCGAACGTCGAACTGCGGTTGGTAATCCAGGGTGAACTCATTGCGCTCGAGGGCCCCGCGCAGTCGACCTTCGATCGTAAAGCGGTGTAACGCCACGGAGTTCATCGCAACGTCGTAATACGCGAACGTTCCCGGATTTTTGCGCTTTGCAAAGTACATAGCCAAATCCGCATTGCGCAACAGCGTCGCGGCATCGGCGCCGTCCTGCGGAAACAGGGCGATCCCGACGCTCGGTGACACGACGAGCGAGTTGGTTGCGAGCTGCACTGGCTCACGAAGGTCGCGAATCAGGCGTGCGGCGACGGCACCCGCGTCGAGTCCCGAGCGCAGGTTGGGCAGCAATACCATGAATTCATCGCCGCCGAGACGAGCGAGGTCGCCGAGCCGGTCGCCTAGATCCACTGCCGAGGTGGTCGAGTTGCAGGAGCGCAGCGAGTTGCGCAGTCGCGTCGCCACTAGACACAGAAGTTCATCGCCTACGGCATGGCCCAACGTATCATTGACACGCTTGAAATTATCCAGATCCAAGTAAAGGACCGCGAGGGTACGCCCATACTCCTTGGCGGCTTCTATCGCGCCCACCAGGCGACTGCGCGATTGCTCGCGATTCGGTAATCCCGTCAGTGCATCGAAATAAGCGAGCTTGACGATGCGGCGCTCTGCGCGCCATTTGCTGCCGAGTGCGATTGCCATCTGCCGCACTTCATGGGGATGAAATGGCTTTTGCAAATATGAAAGCTTGTCTTCGGGCGGCACAATGCCCCCGATCTCGCCAGGGTCGACGTCGGAATAAGCAGTGCAGATGACGATCTCGATGGCAGGATCGATTTCCCTGATTCTCGTCGCTGCCCATACCCCGTCCC
>Ga0182024_10002303_pt1 | contig 47736 bp, 42 predicted proteins | sample P32metaG_FD_120480 | JGI IMG/M metagenome (GOLD analysis project Ga0182024, IMG submission 120480) | Permafrost microbial communities from Stordalen Mire, Sweden - P3-2 metaG (Illumina Assembly) | ecosystem: Environmental > Terrestrial > Soil > Wetlands > Permafrost | place: Sweden: Stordalen... | reverse complement strand
TTCTGTTCAGGAAGATAGGATCGAAATGTCTTTGCCATGATTCGAAAAACTCGCACACCTTGCGGTTCTTTTTCAAGCACAATCAGCAGGACGGAGAGGAATACTCGGACAGACTCCTAGTCTCCGAAATCATTCAAATCGCCATGGCGAAAAACGCCAGCGATATTCATATTGAGCCACGATCCGGGGAAACTGCAGTCAGGATTCGGGTCGATGGCGTGCTACGCGACCTCCAAACGATCCCGCGCAATCTGCAGGTTTCACTTGTTTCACGGATCAAGATCCTGGCCGACATGGATATCGCGGAACGCCGCGCCCCACAGGACGGGCGACTCATGGTTTCTGTTGGGAATCGCTAGATTGACCTGCGAATTTCCTCTCTGCCCACGCAGTATGGAGAGAAGGTTATGCTTCGACTTCTGAATACCTCTGCCCCATTGGGTTCATTTTCAAACCTGGGAATGCCTGCTGATGTCGCTGGAGGTCTTTCGGACCTGTTAGGACTGCCCCAGGGAATGATCCTGGTGACCGGCCCTACAGGGTCTGGGAAGAGCACGACTCTTTACAGTTCACTCCACAAGCTTCGCAGCCCATCGGTGAACATCGTTACTGTGGAAGACCCGGTCGAATACGTTCTCCCCGGAATTAACCAGGTCCACGTCAATACGAAAACGGGCCTGACGTTTGCAACCTGCCTGCGTTCCTTACTCCGGCAGGACCCCAACATCATCATGGTGGGCGAAATTCGCGACAAAGAAACCGCGGAAATCGCAATGAAGGCGGCGCAAACGGGCCACCTGGTCTTATCCACCCTGCACACCAACGACAGCGTCTCCGCGATCGTGCGGTTGCTGGACCTCGGGATACCCGGTTTTATGATCAGCTCCTCGGTGACCGGAGTTGTCGCGCAGCGCCTGGTGAGAAAGCTTTGCTCCTGCCACGCGATGCAACCCGCAAGTCCGGAATTCCAGGCTCGAATCGCGCAGGCGGGCGGACTAAAACCCTCCTCGACAATGGCGGTGCCTATCGGGTGCGGCCTATGCGATCAAACTGGCTATAAGGGCCGACTGGGAATTTACGAACTGCTTCGCTTCGATGATTCCACTCGCACGGTGATCCGTACAACTGGAAATATGGACCAGATCCGAAACACTGCCCGATCGAATGGGATGCGGCTCATGCAGGAAGATGCGGTTGAAAAACTTCGCGACGGGTTGACGACACTGGAGGAGATCCTCCGGGCAGTGCCTTTCGAAACTACTCCGTACCTTGAATGCGCAAAATGCGGCCAGAGCATTTTGCCTTCGTTCAAGCTTTGTCCCTATTGCGGAACCAAGTGCGCCTCTGAATCGGATTCTCCCAGTACGCGGCAGCATGGTTCGACTTCAACGGTGGTGCTCAATTAATGAAAGAATCGCAGACGAAGGCTAGCACTCCTGCCCGGCGCGATGTCCGATATCCTCAGTTTCAGGAACTCTCCATGATTTATGAGGGATTCACTGAAGACATTTTCGTCAGGCCGCCGGACCTTAGCCCTCACGGAATGTTCATCAATACGACGAGACAGTACCCGGAAGGCGCGGTCCTCAAACTGAAATTCCGATTGTCGCGCACGAATGTGCTGATCCAGACGCGCTGCGAAGTCCGGTATTGCCTGAAGGGAGTCGGAATCGGAGTGGAGTTCATTGGCGCCCCCGCCGAAACCGCGAGTGAATCCGAAAAAGAAATATCACAGCACGCCACCTTAAAATAGCCAGGCCTTGGGCATTCTCTTCCTTTCATTCCTCTTGCGCCACCAGCGATGTCTTCTCACCATCCTGCTCAACTTTGGCCAGATTCCCGGTTTCAGGGACCTCTGTTGTAGCAACGTAAAAATGTCACCCCTAAGGGGTGACAGAATTATGGAGCTAAGACACGGTTTCAGCGACCTCTTGACGTTTTCTGCCCCAGGATTCAACATTCTAGGCGGTAATTGATTCAAGACGGCACATTCGGCCCCTGGGGAAGTGAGGAGATTCGATGGCAACAGCGACTCGTAGCACACAGATCTGCCGCAATTATATTAACGGACAATGGGTGGGTTCTAATTCGGGGCGGACGATGGAACGCCGCAATCCAGCGAACCTCGATGAAGTGGTGGCCGTCGTGCCCCTCTCCACCCGCGAGGAAGTGCGCGAGGCCATTGCAGCCGCCAAATCGGCGTTTCCCGCCTGGCGTGACATGCCTGCTCCCGCTCGCGGAAAAATCATCGCGAAAGCAGCGGCCCTGCTGACGGAGCAAAAGGACGAGGTCGCACGGCTTCTGACCCATGAAGAGGGGAAAATATACAAGGAATCGCTCGTGGAAGTGCAGCGTGCGATCAACATTGTCGAGTTCATGTCGGGAGAAGGACGGCGCCTGGGCGGTCAAACGCTGCCGAGCGAAATGCCGAAGACTTTTGCCTACACAATTAAGCAGCCTCTTGGCGTCGTGGGGGCGATCACGCCGTGGAATTTCCCAGTCGCAATCCCCTTTTGGAAAGCCGCACCGGCGCTGGTCACGGGCAACACGATGGTTCTGAAGCCTGCGGAGCTGACTCCACTGACCGCCCTGAAAATGGCCGAGATTTTTACGCAGGCCGGGCTGCCCCCGGGAGTATTGAACGTTGTGTTGGGCGCGGGCGAGGATGCGGGTGACGAACTGGTGCAACATCCTGACGTTCATGCCATCTCATTTACAGGATCGAACGAAGTCGGCGGGATCATATACACCTCCGGCGCGCTGAAAATGAAGAAGTGTCAGTGCGAAATGGGCGGCAAGAATCCGCTGGTTGTCCTGTCCGATGCAGATTTGAAATTGGCGGTCGAATCGGCTGCGATGGGCGCATTCGGCTCCTCGGGACAACGCTGCACGGCGACCAGCCGCATCGTCGTCGAGGATGGAATCGCTGACGCCTTTGTGTCCATGCTCGTTGCGCGCGCCAAGGAGCTTCGCACCGGTGATGGCTTCGACGAAGGCGTCGCCGTCGGGCCCCTCGTCGACGAAAAGCAGATGAAAACCGTGCTGCGGTATCTCGAAATCGGGAAAAAGGAAGCGACGCTGCTCGCCGGAGGAGATCGCTTAACCGGCGGCGCCTACGACAAAGGCTTGTTTGTCGCTCCCACCGTTTTCGATCACGTAAAATGGGACAGCACCATCGCGCAAGAAGAAATCTTCGGCCCCGTCGTTTCCATTATTCGCGTTCCGAATTTCGAGGAAGCTTTGCGAGTGGCGAATTCGGTGAAGTATGGCCTTTCCAGCGCGATTTACACCAATGATTCCGCGAAAATTCATGAGTTCGTCGACCGGATCGAATCCGGAATGACGCACGTCAATGCCTCGACCGTGTGGAGCGAAGCTCATCTCCCGTTTGGGGGCATGAAAGGAACCGGAATCGGGCTGCGTGAAATGGGCACCGTCGCGATCGACTTTTACACGGAACTTAAATCCGTCTATGTGGATTACAACGCGCCGAAACAATAGTATTCTTTGAACCCGATGGCGACGACACCCAGCCTTTTTCCAGATATCACGAGGGAAATCTTTTTCGATATCGAAACTCTCCGCCTTTCCCACGAAGTTGAGGGAGGCTGGTCGAGCATTTCGCAGTTCGGCCTCGCCGTCGCCGTCACCTGGGATTCGGAGAAGAAATTCCGGCGGTGGTTTGAGCCGGACGTCAAAGCGCTGGTTGCCGAACTTGGCCAGTTTGAGCGCATCGTTTCTTTTAATGGCGACCGTTTCGATTTTGAAGTTCTTCGCGGCTACTTCCCGGTGGACACATTGCTCGGCAAATCCTTCGACCTGCTGGCTGATTTGCAGCGCAGGCTGGGATTCCGGATTAAACTCGACGACCTTGCCCGCGATACCCTGGGATACCAGAAAACCGGAAACGGCCTGGAAATCGTCCAATGGTGGCGCGAGGGCCGCAAAGAAGAAGTTTGCTCCTACTGCGAAAACGACGTGAAATTGCTGGTGGATCTGATGGAGTTTGCCCGCAAAAATAAATACGTAGTCGTCAAGTCGCGCAAGCTGCCGGTGGATTGGCCTTGAGGGGAATGTCGTGATGTTTAAAATATCTTTGAAGCAAGCAGCCATCGTTGCGGGATTGTTTTTGACCCTGGCTGGAAACGCTCGTGCCGCAGACAAAATCGTTTGGAAACCGGTTCCCGACGCGCTTCTGCAAATTGATGCTCACCCGGCGAAAATATGGAATCTGTACCGCGACGGCAAAAAGTCTGACCCGTTGCTCCTCCAGCTTGGCACGCGCATGCTCGTCATCTACGTCCGCAATCAAGCAGTATACGAACTCAAGCCGGAGCAACTCGAACACAAAGGCGAAGACCTGCTGTGGCGCGAATCCGACAAGCCCAAAAAACCACTCGCTACCTCCGATTGGAACACCAAAGACATCGGTTCCGCATGGCGGCTTCAGGTAAAATTATCGGATGAAGGCCGCCTGATCGACATCCAGATTCCCCAGGTGCCCGATTTGCGGCGCGGTATTTACTGACCCGTGGCCGCGACCGAACAACCCGGCGAAACCGTCGTCCAATCCGGCGTTCTCGACGCGGAAACCGTTCGTTCGAGTTCCCTTTACAACGAAGACCTCGCGCCGATCCCCTCCTCGCGCAGGAATTGGGGCACCTATAACTACGCGGCTCTGTGGATCGCGATGAGCGTCAACATCCCGACGTACCTGCTCGCGAGCGGAATGATCGCCGGCGGGATGAGCTGGCGGCAGGCGATATTCACCGTATTTTTGGGTAACGTTCTGGTGCTCGCGCCAATGCTCCTCAACGCGCACGCGGGCGCGAAGTACGGAATTCCCTTCCCTGTTTTTGCGAGAGCGTCGTTTGGAGTGCTGGGCGCGAACGTACCGGCGGTTTTACGAGCGCTGGTAGCGTGCGGATGGTTCGGGATCAATACCTGGATCGGCGGCGAAGCGATCAACGCAATGATCGCGGCCCTGTTTCCCTCGTGGCGAACCTACTCTCCCGGCCTGTGGATCTGCTTTGCCGGTTTTTGGCTGCTGCACGTCGTCGTGATCATGCGTGGTATCCGGACGATCCGGTTCCTGCAAGGTGTCACCGCGCCTTTCCTGTTGCTGATTGGCGTGGCCCTGCTGGCCTGGTCAGTGGTGAAGGCCGGAGGATTCGGGCCCATGCTCGCTGCGCCATCAAAATTCAAAACGTTCGGCGAATTTTTCCATGTTTTTGTGCCTTCGCTCACCGGCGTCGTGGGATTCTGGGCGACGGTAGCGCTGAACATTCCGGATTTCACGCGATACGCGAAAAGCCAGCGTTCGCAGATGCTCGGCCAAGCCCTGGCATTGCCCGCTACGATGACGTTCTATTCCTTTATCGGCGTTGCGGTCACCTCGGCAACCGTAATCATTTTCGGACAAGCGATCTGGGACCCCGTTCAGGTCCTCGCGCGCTTGGGAAATCCCTTCGCCGTCGTGATCGCCATGGTGGCTCTGCTGCTCGCGACGCTGAACGTCAACGTCGCGGCGAACTTGGTTTCGCCCTCCAACGATTTTTCAAATCTCTCGCCGCGGTGGATCAGCTTCAGGACCGGCGGTGTGATTGCCTGCATCATCGGTGTGGCCGTGTTTCAGCCTTGGAATCTGCTGGCGAATCCGGAGAAATATATTTCAGGGTGGCTGGTCGGGTACTCCGGATTTCTGGGACCGATCGCGGGAGTCTTGATCAGCGATTATTTCGTGGTTCGCAAGAAAATCCTACTTGTCGACGATCTATACCAACGGCGTGGATTTTATGAGTTTTCAAACGGGATCAACTGGCGCGCCATGGTAGCTCTTGCCTCGGGGGCGGGACTGGCTTTCGTTGGCCTCGTCGTGCCCGCGCTGCGCGTCCTGTACGACTACGCCTGGTTCGTGGGTTTCGGCGCCAGTTTCATCGTCTATTGGGCCCTCATGCGGAATCCGGCCGGCGCGCAATCGAGCTAAGATTTTCCTTCCGGGTCGCACAATCTGCATTTGCGCGGCTCGCGGACGATGGCAGCGTCCCGCGGAAAAATCAAGCCGAGCATCCAGTCCCCCGCCACCTGCACCTGTTTCTTCAATCCGACCAGTTTGTAAAGATGCACGGCGTTCCAGAACAGCCACGCAAAATATCCACTGACCTGGATTCCGCCGATTTTCACGACTGCGTAGTTCATTCCGAGAGAGACCAGCATGCCCTTCGACGCGTACTCGTACGCCTCCAGCGGCTCGCCACGCAAAAAGTGCCGGACATTGCGCGCGGCGACTTGCCCCTGCGCAATGGCGACGGGCGCGACGCGCGGCGCTTCCTGCGCGTTCACGGCCGCTGCTGAATCGCCTACCACAAGTATTTCAGGATGCCCTTCGAGCTGGAGTTGTGTGTTCACCATGGCGCGGCCGATGCGATCGTGCGGACCGGGCAGAGATTCAATCAGCTCGGAAGCGCGCACACCGGCCGTCCAGATAATCGTGTCGGCAACGATCGTTTCACCTCCCTGAATTTCAAGCGACCCATCATTAACCCGCGTAACAGGTGTGGATGTGCGAACTTCGATTCCTGACACATGCAGCCGCTTTCGTGCATGTGCAGCCAGTTTCGGTCCGATCCCGCGGAGAATGTCGGGCGAGGCTTCGAGCACCACCAGGCGAATGTCGGACGCCAGAATTCCGCGATAGGTTCGCGTCACATAGCGGAACAGAAAATCGTGAATTTCCGTGACCAGTTCGATTCCCGTGTACCCCCCACCAACCACCACGAACGTGAGCATGGTCTTGCGCGCGGCCGGATCATCCGTATGATCGGCGTGCTCGCACTGATCAATAATGTGTTCACGCAGTTCCACGGCTTGTTGCAGGGATTTGTAATCCCAGCTATTTTCGCGCGCGCCAGGGATATTGAAATATTCCGTTCGCGCTCCCGGGGCGAGGATCAGCGCGTCGTAATCGACTGCTCCGGTTTCCAAAATTAAGCGCCGGTTCGGTACGTCCACCGAGCGCACCGCTTCCCTGCGGAATCGGAATTTGCGTTTCCCGCGAACCTCACGCACGGCCTGCACGATGTGGCGCGGATCGGTGTAGCTGGACGCAATCTGAGGAAGCAGCGGCGTAAACAACAAATAATTCTGATCGCTGACGAGCAGGATTTCCGTTTCGCGGTCGCCACGAAACATGCGGTCCAGGTCCGCGGCCGCTTCCAGCCCGCCGAATCCTGCACCGACGACGACAACGCGTTTCATGGTGACTTCAAACTTAGCACATTCAATCGAATTCGGTCTTCTCCAGCGTATCGGACCGGCTCAACCCGGGCCTCACACCAAAATGATTGTGTCCCGGCCTATAGAATCGTACGATGCGCACACCGGGAGGATCCCTATGATGATACCGAAACGCAAATTGTGGGTGTTCGCATCTATCGCCGTCTCGGCTGCCTTCGCATGGGTGGTCGCCGGGCCGCATCGGATTTCAGCCGCCCCGCAACGTCCAGCCTCCAATTTTGAAGTCCCGAAGTTCGTGGTGGACCCGGCCTGGCCGCACATCCCGAACGGGTGGACGCTGGGCCAGGTCTCCAGCGCCGCGAGCGATTCGGATGGAAATATCTGGATCATCCATCGCCCGGGAAGCGTCAAACCGGGCGTAAAGACTGCTCCTCCGGTGATGGAGTTCGACCAGGCGGGCAACTACATCCGCGGCTGGGGCGGCCAATCGGGAGAAGGCTATACATGGCCCTCCACCGAACATGGAATTACAGTGGACTACAAAGGAAACGTTTGGATCAGCGGAAATGGAAACGACGATCAAATTCTGAAGTTCACAAAGGACGGGAAATTCCTGATGCAGATTGGCCGCGCCGCGGAAAAGAAAACCAACGCGGATACGACGAGCCTTTGGAAGCCCGCCGACGTCTTCGTATATCCCAAGACCAACGAGATCTTCGTCGCCGATGGGTATGGTAACAAGCGCGTCATCGTATTCGATGCCGACACAGGAGCATACAAGCGCATGTGGGGCGCGTTCGGCAATGTTCCCATGGACGATCCCCCGCGTCCCCCGGCCTTGACTGGAGCAGCCGCGAGGGCTGCGGCGGAGGAAGAAGAGGCCAAACGCACACTCGCGACCGGGTTTGATCCCAAAGATCCTGGCCCTTCTCAGTTCGTCCCTCCCGTGCACGGAGTGAAAGTTTCAAATGACGGGCTCGTGTATGTCGCTGATCGTGGCGGCAAACGGGTGCAGGTCTTCACCACCGATGGAAAATACATCAATCAGGTGTGGATCGACCGCTGGTGCCTGGTCGCGGGAGCAGGATGCAATAACGGCAACACCGCTGCCAGCGTGGCCTTTTCAGCGGACCCAGAGCAGCGCTTCATGTACGTTGCCAGCAGAAGCCCAGCGCGCATCTGGGTGCTCGACCGCAAGACTCTGCAAGCCCTGGACTCGTTTGGCAGGCCCGGCATCGCACCAGGCGAGTTTGACGTGTTACATCACATGACCACCGACAACAAGGGCAACCTCTATGTCTCTGAAGTGGAGGACGGAAGGCGGATCCAGAAGTTTGTGTATAAGGGGCTCGTATCAGTGGATTCGATTCCGGGAAAAGCAGAATAGCATTATGGCATGGAAGATCGCTATGCGCCCGAGGCAAGCCGCTTCACGCGCATGTTCCAGCTCTCGAACGGCACGCCGGGATCGATCCGTTTCATCGTGATGCATTGGTCCACCGGACAGACCAGAGCGCACAGATTGCACCCGACGCATTCGTCGTCGATGATGCGCGGAACGTGCACGTCCATTCCATTCGGATTTTTCTTTCCGTTCCCCGCCACGGTGTACGGCTCGATGCATTGATGCGCGCCGTCTTCGCAGGCCACGTAGCAAAGCTGGCAGCCGATGCACAGGTCGGCGTGAATGTCCGCGATGATTTTGTAATTCAGGTCCAGGTCGCCCCAATCCTGCACATTCGCGAGCGCGCGGCCGCGAAACTCTTCGGTACTCTGGAACCCGTGATCGTCCATGTAGCCGGACAGCCCATCGATCATGTCTTCAACAATGCGAAACCCGTAATGCATCGCCGCCGTGCAAACCTGCACTACGGAAGCCCCCAGCGCAATGTGCTCCGCGGCGTCGTTCCAGAATCCAATCCCTCCGATTCCGGATATGGGGATCTTCACTTTTTTCGCCACGCTGGAGAGCAGGTGCAACGCGATGGGCTTTACGGCGGGACCGCAATATCCGCCGTGCGAGGATTTCCCACCCACGTTGGGGCGCGGCGAAAAGGTTTCGAGGTCCACACCCATAAGCGAATTGATCGTGTTGATCAGGCTGACGGCGTCGGCCCCTCCTTTTTCCGCCGCGAGCGCGACGCGCGCGATGTCCGTGACGTTGGGCGTGAGCTTCACGATCACCGGCGTTTTCGCGGCTTCCTTCACCCAGGACGTGATCATTTCGGTGTAATCGGGAACCTGGCCCACTGACGCGCCCATGCCCCGCTCGCTCATCCCATGCGGGCATCCGAAGTTCAACTCGAGCGCATCGGCACCCGCATCCTCCGCGCGACGCACAAATTCATGCCAGGTTTCGCGCTTTGATTCCACCATCAAGGAGGCGATGACGAGATTTTTGGGATAGCGCCTTTTAACTTCCGCGATTTCCCTGAAATTGTCCTCTGGCGGCCGGTCGCTGATCAGTTCAATGTTATTGAAGCCCATTACTTTCGCGCCGTTGTAATCAATCGCTCCGTAACGCGACGACGTATTGACAATCGGCTCGCCAATCGTTTTCCAGACCGCGCCGCCCCACCCGGCATCAAACGCGCGCATTACCTGCCCCGCCGTGTTCGTCGGAGGCCCCGAAGCCAGCCAGAATGGATTGGGCGATTCGATCCCGCAGAACTTTACGCGTAGATCAGCCATGGTTCACCTCCGGGAAAACATTTTTAGCCACAGATCAACACAGATAGACACAGATGCAAATCAAATCACTGTTTAGAAGACAAATCTTCGGTATTCCAATTTCGGTTTACCAAAGTTCAGCAGTAAACCGACACGAATCCCGGTTGCCTTCAGATAATTCAAAATCTGCGCTTCGTGGACGGATTCAAGGCTTGCGCATGCTTTCAATTCGACCAAAACTCGCCGCTCCACAATGACATCAGCGAAATAATTTCCCACGACAACACCTTTGTATTTAACCTCGAGAGCGACTTCCTGCTCGCAACCAAGGCCCATTTGCCTCAATTCAATCATCAGAGAATTCGAATACACCTTCTCCAGAAATCCCACGCCCAGACCATTGGAAACCTCAAATGCAGCCTTGAGAATCCTCTGCGTCAACTCATGCTCAGGATAAATCGCGACTGGTGAGATCGTTTCCACGTTTTCTTGTTTTTTATCCTCTCTTATCTGTGCTCATCCGTGTCCATCTGTGGCTTCACTCTCTCTTCCGGGAGCGCCACGCAAACCATGCGACCGTCGCGAACATCCCGATCCAGCCTAGCATCCGGAATGTGTTGCCGATTTGTACGGCGTGCTCGACGACTCCTGCGTGCGAGAAAAGGTAGAAAAAATCGTGTTCCGCCATCGAAGGGTCGCCTACGGTCACATATTCCAGGCACTGGCAGAGCGCGTCTGCCATGTAGGTCCCCACGGGCAGGAACTGCTCAAAGAAAAAGAACGCGCAGAATGCCGTCCCGGGCACCTGGCGCCGAAACATGAAATAAACCGCCAGAGCGAATGGAACAAACAGCTGCAGGAACGTTCCACCCGCCACCATGATCCATTTGCCAAAGTACCCGAACAACAGGTGGCCGCCCTCATGTATGGGAACGAAAACAAGATCGAACCACTGAAACAGTTTGCCGCCGAACACAGCGTTCCCGAGCAAAACAACATAGAATGCCAGCCAACCGAATAACACAGCCTGCGGAACGGGTTCCCAATCCAGATCGAGCGGTGCAAGGAACGGAAAGCGTTCGGTCAGCGATTCAGGGATTGCCATGGAGCTTCAATTCTCCGCGCGCGGGGCCGTGAGAGAGGCATCCAGCCACGCATCAATGCCGCGTGCAGCGGCCATGCCTTCGGCTACGGCGTCGACGACTTCGCTGCCGCCGTTTGCGCAATCACCTCCGGCAAAGTATTTCGGATTGCCCGTCTGATGGCGCTCATCGGCAACGACCGTGCCGTCTCTGTGCAGCTCAATTCCCTTCACCGCGCGCAAGAATTCGGTCACCGGCTTTTGCCCGACGGCGCGAACGACCATATCCACTTCGACCGTAAAGTTACTGTCCGGGATCGCCTCGGGCGTGCGCCTTCCTCGCGCATCAGGCGCGCCTAGTCGCGTGCGCACGCATTCGATGCCGGCCACTTCGTCTTTCTCACCGATGATTCGTACCGGCTGCGTCTGCCACAGGAAAATCACCCCATCTTTTTTGGCCAGCTCGAATTCGTAGCGGAACGCCGACATTTCCAGTTCGCTGCGGCGATAGATCAGGTAAACGGCTTCCGCGCCGAGCCTGCGCGCAGCGGTGACAACGTCAATGGCGGTGTTGCCCGCGCCGATGCACGCGACGCGGCGTCCGACGGAGACTTCCGAGAACGGCAGCACCTTGGTGCGCTCAATGAATTTGAGCGCTCCGTAAACGCCGTCCAGATTCTCGCCGGGAATTTCCATGTCCCAGGTTTCTCCCAGGCCCACGCCGATGAAGATGGCGTTGAAATCCTTTTCGAGCTCCTCGAAACTGACATCCTTCCCAATTTCCATCTTCTGCCGGAACTCGACGCCGAGCGATCTCACCATTTCCACTTCATGCAACGAATCGGAGACGCGCGTCTTGTAGGCCGCGATGCCGTAGGTGCCAAGGCCGCCGGGAAGCTCGCCACGATCGAAAATCGTCACGCGGTACCCGCGGCGCGCCAGGTCCGCCGAGCACGCCAGCGACGCCGGGCCCGAACCGATGCAGGCTACTCGCCGCCCATTGGGCACGCCCGCTTGAAACAGGCGGATATTGCGGTCGAGCACGTGATCGACCGCGAACCGCTGCAGGCAGCCAATTTCGATGGCCTCTTCGCCCTTCTCGTGCATGACGCACGCGCCTTCGCAGAGCACTTCGGTGGGACAAACGCGCCCGCAACTTTCGCCCAGAATGTTAGCCTCCAAGATGACCCGCGCCGCGCCCCGAACATTGCCCGTCATAATGCGTTTGATAAAACCCGGAACATCAATCCGCGTCGGACACGCCATCGTGCATGGCGCATCAAAACAATAAAGGCAGCGCGCAGCCTCGATGGCGGCCTGCCGGGGATTCAACGGAGGAGTGATGTCGGCGAAATTATTTTCGTATTGCTCAGTCGTCAGCTTTGGCGCCGTCTCGCGAAGCGGCATTCGCTCACCTCGACTTCTTTCCTGCTTAGAAATGCACAACCCGGTGGAGGTATTTTCCCACCGGGCATCAAGGCCTCGTTTCTCGCGTCATTCTAGCATTGCGGCGTACGCGGCATTGCCAACGATTTTGCAATCATGCGGCAAAAGTCGCATCAGACTGGTTTTAAAAATATGACATGGTTGCCGCTTGGATATGGGCCAGACTCCGATAAGGTGACTACTCATCCCATCCGAAAAACGGGGTGGTCTCGGAAGGTGGGAATATGGCAATTCGCACATGACGATAAGACTTATCGGACCTTGGCCCGATCATCGGTCCAGCAAGGTAGCACGGATTACACCGATCATTTCTGTGTTGGAGTTCTTCGTATTACGAAGGGGTCTTTGCGAATCGCCTGCCTGACAGTTGCAGGCACGGCCGAATCACCAACTCGTCGTCTAAGCGCAACAATTTCCTGCGCTGCGATTGCTTCATAGATCGACAATGGATTTCGACTCGGGATAGGTCTTTGGATAGCTAGAGCCTTGGCTGGTCCAAACGCTTCCTCTTCAGTGTGTCCCGCATCGAGATCGCTCACGATTTGCCGAAACAACCGCTGCTTTTCATGCAACTTCGCTGTGAAGTTCTGGTCCAAATTCGATGTATCTGGACCCACCAGAAGCCCGTCCGAATAAATCGCAGCGTCTAAATTAATCTGGACCTCAACTGCGTCAGCCATTTTTGCTTTCCGATTTTGAGTAGACGCTCGAAGCCAATTTTGCAAATCTAGTTCTTCATTCTGGGTAAATTTTTGATTTGGGGGGCCGAACGCCGTCTCCCTCGCAACCAATCGCTGTTCTCCATTTAGTATTGGGAGGTCCTCGGGACCCGTAAAAACTAGTGAGTCATCGCCCTTACCTTCTGTGCCCCCTACGGCATCGAGGTATAAAATCGGCGCGAACGATGTTTCTGGACTTCTATCCTTGTATGTGACCTTCCAAATAGTTTCAAAGGCTACGATTGTGTGCCCAGAACGATTTGACAGGATGACAAGAAATGGTTTTAGCCCGAGGGTAGTTCTCGCCAAATCGCTTGGCAATAGGTGCTGAATAGTCGGATCAAAATCTGCGCCGTTTGGAGAAATAAGGTCAATTCCATCAGAAGCTAAATTCGTAACGACGACTTGTGCGCTCGTCGCATAGCCCTGCGCCAGCTTTTCGGCCTGTTGCGCGAGGACGACGCTACCTAGAATCAAGGTCGCCGTCAGGCAAGCAAAGCACGCTCCTACGGACAGCCTCATGGCGCGATTGTACACCCAGTTTAGAATAGCGCCCAAGAAACGGCGTTCTCGGAAGCTGGCCCACGACCGGCCCCTTGCCCAACTTTCCCCGTGTAGCCTAAGATGCCAACCTGGCCGCGGTCCAGAGCCACTGGGGGAAACATGGGATTCGATACCATCATTCGCAATGGCACGATTGTTACCGCGACCGACACCTATGCAGCCGATGTAGCCATCACCAATGGGCAGATTGTCGCGGTTGGCAAGGAACTCCCCATCGACAATGCCACAAAAATACTGGACGCGAAGGGCTGCATCGTCATTCCCGGCGGGATTGACGTGCACACGCATCTCGATATGCCGTTTGGCGGCACGACCAGCGCCGACGATTTTGAGACGGGCACGCGCGCCGCGGCCTTCGGCGGCACGACGACGCTGATTGATTTCGCGATTCAGTACAAGGGCCAGACGTTGCGCCATGCGTTCGACACGTGGATGAAAAAGGCCGACGGCAAGGCTGTGGCCGACTACGCGTTTCATTGCATCATCACGGAGCTTGGCGAGACGCAGCTTGCGGAGATGGGCGACCTGGTCCGCGAGGGCGTTTCGTCCTTCAAATTATTCATGGCCTACCCCGGCGTCTTCATGCTGGACGACGCCACGATTTTCCGGGCGATGCTGCAGGCCGCCAAGTTCGGGGGCATGATCTGCATGCACGCGGAAAACGGCGGCGCAATTGACGTGCTCGTGCAGCGCGCGTTGGCGGAGGGCAAGACCGCGCCGAAATATCATGCGCTGACGCGGCCTACCACTGCGGAAGGCGAAGCCACCTCGCGCGCGATTGCCCTCGCGGAAATGGCCGGCGCGCCCGTTTATATCGTTCACCTCTCCTGCAACGATGCCCTCGAAAAAGTCCGCGAGGCCCGCGATCGCGGCCTGCCAGCATACGCGGAAACCTGCCCTCAATACCTGCACCTTTCTCTTGAGAACATGGACGTCCCCGGCTTCGAAGGCGCGAAGTACGTTTTCACTCCCCCGCTGCGCGAAAAATGGAATCAGGAAAAACTTTGGCAAGGACTCGCCCGCGACACTCTGCAGGTTGTCTCCACCGACCATTGCCCGTTTTGCTTCAAGGAACAGAAAGAGCTGGGCAAGGACGACTTCACGAAAATTCCAAACGGCGGTCCCGGTGTCGAGCATCGCCTGAGTCTGATCTACTCGGGCGGAGTTCACGGCGGGAAATTTTCGGCGAACCGCTTCGTCCAACTGGTTTCAACCACGCCGGCCAAGTTATTTGGCCTCTACCCGCGCAAAGGGACGATCGCGGTAGGCTCCGACGCCGACATCGTGATTTTCGATCCCAACGCTGAACAGATCATCAGCGCCAAGACGCACCACATGCGCGTGGATTATTCCATGTTCGAGGGAATGCGCGTAAAGGGCGTCACAAAAACAGTGCTTTCCCGCGGCCGCGTGATTATTGACGATGGAAAATTCACGGGCCGCGCCGGCGCCGGTGAATTCCTTCGCCGGCAGACTTACTCGGGCGCCTCGTAGAGCACTTTCGTAGCGGCAAACGCAGTGAGCACTAGAATCGCGGCGAATACGATGCGCGCCGTGCACATGCGATTACGGCCGGTAGACGCCATACACCCAGGGTACTCCGACCGCGCCCTTCTGTGCCTGAATGATGATGTCGTCTCCTCTTTGGAAGCGATCAAAATCGTTCTGATCCACCGCAATCCGCTCGACTCGCCGCCCGTAACGCCAGGAAGTGACGATCAAGCGGCGGATTCGCGGGAGTCCGGTGGTTGCGAATTTTCCAACGACGGTCGCAGGAATCCGAACCGGGCTGGACGTGTCCAATTTTCCGTTCAGAAAAAGCAATCCCGCGAAGATCCACGGCACCGGAATCATCCCAAAGTATATGCGCTTCAGGACCTCAATCTCCTTGTGCTTGCGGGCGCGATAATCAATCACATACCCGAGGGCAAGAGAGAGAAAGAAAACGACGCCGCCAAAGATCAGGATGGAATCAATTTCAAGCGGAGGAAATATCTGACTCACGGGTACAAATACGATGATGCCGACCAGAAAGATTGCGGTTCGCTTGACCAGCCTTCTCCGCAATACCAACTCGGCCGCGGCGGAGGTCAACCCGCACCACGGACATTGGTCAGCAGACCTCTCGGACCCGCAATCAAGACAATGCGTCATACTCGGGGCAGGGCCTCGAGAAGCGACACCAGCTGCGCCTTGACGTTTTCCTCCAGCACTTCGAATGAAACGGCGATTCCCTTTCCCGGCTCAACTCTCCGCACCGTGCAATTCAAAACCATCACCGGATTCACGATGAGCCGCGCCAGGAACGCCGCGCCAACCCATAACGGGGGCTTGATTTCGACAAACAGGCCCTGAGGACCGATGTCCCGAACCATCCCGTTTAATGTGGCGGAGCCCCATTCGATTTCCAGGTTGGCTCGAAGCCGTTTGCGTTGGAATTGGCGACGTTCACTTCCGCTAAAGCCGCCCGCCACCGCCTCAGTATTCATACTAAGCACCCCCGCAGGATGCTAAGTGCGCCGTGGCGGAGTGTCAAGTTTCGAATCGCCATTCGAATTCCGTCCTCGCGTTATTCCGTTTCCCTTCTCTTCAGTTCGTGACGTAAATGCGCGCGCACACCTTCCGGAAGGCGTGAGAGCCCGAGCAGGTCCTCGATTTCACGACGCGGCAAGTCCGGCACAAATTCAGCCACACAATCCGGCGGCGCGTGAGGATGGCGTAAAAGCGCTTCTCGAATATTGACCATCTTCGACCACTTCACGTGTTTCGCGACGCCCGCAACGGTCCTCGCGGACAAGCCCTCCTTGGCGAGGGTTTTCAGCAGATGGGCTTCCGTCAGAAAAGGATTGTCCATGCTGGCTCGCGCAGCCTGTTCGGGCCCGCAAGCGATCAGACCCGCCGCAACACGAGACGACCCGCGCTTCGCCAGCATTAACCTTTGCCCCAACGGTAATTGCGGAATTTGCGTGAGTATACGTTCCTCAGCCAGCCGCCGGAGTTCCCCCGAGGAAGATGGCAGCAGGCTGATCTTCACGAGGTCCATCAGGTGCAAATCACGCAGCAAACGGAGGGCTATCAGGCGCGGCGTGTGCGGGTGCGCCGCCAGGGCTCGGCGGATGCGATAGCTGGCGCGCCACGTTTTTCGCGTGGAGATTTCCTCGAGCAGCTTGCCCGTCAGGTCCTTGCGCTCAAGCAATACGCACACGTGCGTTTCGTCGAGTGCCGGGTTGTCGATCAGGGCGTTTAAAACTTCTTCGCTGGGCGAGCTTAGGAGCGCTGCGATAGATTCGAGTGGCGCCGTGCGCACGGCTTGGACTTCGGCACGATCTTCATGCGCCATGGAGGCTAGCTTGCGCGGGGGATTCGGCGGCCCGGGCGGCGATTCGCGCCGCTCCAACCGCTGGAGAAATATCCAGGCGTGAAATCTTCGCCCGCAGCGCGCCGCTCACCAGCACGGAATCCAGCAGGTCATCCAGCATTTTGCTGTGCCCGAACACGCCGCCGCATTTCACCAGCGGGAATTCTTCGTCCTTCATTTTCAGGCGGCGAACGACGATCATGGTGAGATTACCCAGCCCGATGGCCGAGGTGAACAAAATCTCCTTCGCCGCGCTGTCATCGGAATTGGCCGCATCGGCGACCACGCGGAACAGTTTCGGAAAAACTTCGTCAGGATTTTTCATGATCCGCTGGAGGACATCGTCCCAGTCCGGGCATTCGAGGGCCGCGGGAATCATCTCCGTCAGCAACGTCACCGGGGCGTCCAGGTCCCGCGCTCTTGCAACTGCGGCGACCGCACGGCGCCCAGTTTCAAATGCGCTGCCCTCGTCCCCGACCCATGGTCCGTAGCCGCCCGCCTTTGCCGTTTCCCCCGCAGCATTGCGGCCATACGCCGCTGATCCGGTCCCGGCGATCAGCACAATGCCGGACCCCGGACCCACGGCGGTCTCGAGTGCAATTTCGTAGTCCGTGGTGACGAGTGTGGTCGCGCGTGTAAACTCCTGCGTCAGGAAAACCGTCATTCGCCGAACGACGTTTCGTCGCCCCGCCCCTGCAAGCCCCGCGCACACTCCCGTGATGTCGCGAGTATGAATGCCCGCAGTTTTAAGGGCTGCCACAGCAGCTTCCCTGATCGAACGAAACGCTTCGTCGAACCCGGAGCGCAGCGGGTTCGAAGGGCCGCCGTGCCCTTCCCCGACGATGGTTCCCTGTGCGTCGAGAACAACGCAGTGCGTCTTCGTTCCCCCGCCATCAAATCCGATCGAATAGCGCATCGTTCCTCGTATTTCTTTTCGAACTCACTCCAGGCGTAGCGCGCTTGACGCCATGCGGGCACGCACCTATGATCGCCACGCCTGCGCCATGCGCCTGACCCCTCTGGACCTCGCCATTATCGTGATCTACCTGGTCGGCGTGACCCTGTTCGGCATCGCCTTTCGCAAGGGCCAGAGTTCGATCCGCGACTATTTCCTGGGCGGCCGTGCGGCGCCCTGGTGGGCGCTGGCCCTCTCCATCGTCGCGACCGAAACGTCCACTCTTACCATCATTGGCACTCCCGCGCTGGCGTTTGCGGGAGACGTCACGTTCCTGCGGCTCGTTCTTGGATACCTCGTGGGACGCGTCGTGATCGTCCTGCTGTTTCTGCCGCACTACTTTCGTGGTGAATATTATACGGCGTACCAGATAATGGAAAGGCGATTTGGCGCAAAAGTAAAGGCTGCCGCCGCTTCCACGTTTCTGGTCACGCGAGGACTCGCGGAGGGCGTGCGAATCGCCGCCATCGCGCTGGTCGTCAAGGCCGCACTGGGCACCGGAGAGCGCACCTCCGTACTGGTTATCATGGCTCTCGTTCTGGTCTATACATTCGAGGGCGGAATGAAAGCGGTGATTTGGACCGACGTCGCGCAGTTCCATCTTTACTTCTGCGGCTCACTCGCGGGATTTTTCCTGCTGCTCCACAAAATTCCGGGAGGCTGGGAAAGCGTCATGCACGCGGCGGCCGCGACGCACAAATTCCGCATTTTGGATTTTTCATTCAGCCTGGTGAATCCCGCCAAGACGTACACGTTCTGGTCCGGCGTCATTGGAGGCGGATTCCTGACCATGGCGACCCACGGAACCGATCAGACAATCGTGCAGCGATTGCTGGCCGCGAAATCCGAGCGCGAAAGCAAAATGGCTTTGCTCGGGAGCGGCGTAGTCATCCTCTTTCAGTTCGCGTTATTCCTCGTCTTGGGAGTCATGCTCTGCGCGTGGCACGGCGCGCCAATCATTCATCCCGGACAAAGTTACGATGGAGTATTTCCGGATTTCATCGTTACCGTCATGCCCTCGGGGATGCGCGGCATCATGATTGCCGCGATTGTTGCAGTGGCCATGTCCAACGCCAGCGGCTCTCTCAATTCCCTGGCTGCCTCCACGGTGATGGACTTTCATGAATTGCGCGGAATTTCGATTCCCGCGAACAATCGTCCCGAATATGTTCTTCGGCTATCGCGCTGGATGACTCTGGTTTGGGGGGTAATTCTCGCGATCTTGGGCACATTCCACTGGGGACCATTACTCGTAGCGGGCCTGACGATTGCGTCAATCACATTCGGCAGTCTACTCGGCCTATTTCTGCTTGCGTTTCTCCTGCGCCGCGCAACGGCTGCGGGTGCGCTGACAGGAATGTTCGCAGGCCTGGCCGCCATGCTTTACATCTACTTCTACACTCCCCTCCTGTGGACGTGGTATGTCCTGGCAGGAGCAGCTATCACGTTTGTTGTCGGCGCGTTAGTCAGTTTCGTCAGAGGCTCCAGTGATGAGCAACAACCGGTTTCGTAGAGCCGGTCCGTCCCAAAATTCGGGACGGACCGGGCGGATTTCTTTTCAAAGGAGCCAACCGAGGAAATGCCCGGACCCAGTCCGCGCCAGGTGTTATTCCCCCGCTCCAGCCACCCTAGCTAGCAGCACATCTCCCGAAACCGCAGGTCGTTCCCGGCTTCCAGAATGAATCGCATCCGCAAGAATCTTCATTCCCATCGCAAGCCGCGGCCCCGGCCGCGAAAAATATCCTGACGCCTCGACAACATACACTGCGCGGTTCTTAACCGCAGGCAAATCCTCCCAACCCCGCGGCAGCGGCATCTTCCGAAATTCCGCGGAAGCATGTTCCAGGCTATACCCGCACGGCATGATCAGAATCACTTCGGGTTGCGCCGCCAAAACATCTTCCCACTCCACCCGAAAAGAAGGATTTCCTGCCCGCCCCAAAAGATCGATGCCCCCGGCCCGCGCAACCATCTCCGGCACCCAATGCCCTGCCACATAGGGAGGATCGAGCCATTCGAGACAAACAACCCTACGGTGCGGAAGGCCAGCAACTTCGCGCTCGACTTGTTCGACATCATGCTCAAATTGCGCAACGACGGAGTTGGCCTCCTCGACGCGCCCCGTCGCTTCCCCGACGCTGCGAATGTCGGCGCGAACGTCCGCGAGCGAATGCGGATTGAGCGTCACAACGCGCGGCTGTCGTCGCAGATGGGCGAGCGCAGATGCGAGATCGTTTGGCGTGGCGGCGCAAACGTGGCAAAGATCCTGCGTCACGATCAGGTCAGGCTCGATCGCCGCCAGCATTTCAAAATCCACGCTATAGAGACTTTCGCTGCGAGCGAGAAATTCGCGAACCTGCCGGTCAATTTCGGCGGCGCTCTCCGTATGAGAGACGCGCGATTTAATCAGGACAGGTTTCCCGCGCGCCACCGGCGGGAAGTCGCACTCGTGGCTGACGCCCACGACCTGGTCGCCCAGTCCAAGCGCGAATAGAATTTCGGTCGCCGAAGGCAGCAACGAACAAATTTTCATGACGTGCAATTTACCATGGAAGCGGATTCTCCAGCCCCCGCCACTGAACGTGGTTCACCTCTCTATATCGAGTCAGTAGACCTTGATAAACATTCGAGGTCCTCTGTTTCGGGTAACGAATCGGCTCGAATAAATACGCCTGGATCAAAATTTTTTGGTTCGTGAACGAACACGCCTCCGCCAAACTCTTGCATATACCAATCCATAGCGGCGTCTCCGGTTAGTTTATCAACGGCGAACATGATTTCCGCCTGTTCGTGGTGAAAAAGCACTCGGTCGCCCCTCTTAATCTCTTCGCCTGATTGATATCTGAGTGTCATGGACCCTTTCAGATTGGCGTTCCTGCTGTTTTCTGAACTAATAATAGTTGGAGTTCCCGTATGCTTCAAATGCGATCAGTTAAGCACCATACGTTCTGTCGCCAGACTATACGGCCACCCCTCCTCACGGATACAGCAGGTACTTTGCCCGCACCTTCCGAAACGAATCGAGATCCCCGTTCCATTCCGAGACAATATCGGCAGGCGAGTCCCCACGCGTGAGACGCTCGATCGTCCCGGCGTTCCCGACCAATTCAATCATCTTCGCCAAATCTAATTTTCCCGGATACATCTTCACCATCGCCGCGGCAATTTCAATCCCCAATCGCATGGACCGGAACAAGGCCCGATCCGTCAGAGTAACCTTCGCTCCCTCGCACAATTCCCCTTTGTACAAACCGGAATCCGGCGTAAATCGGTCCGCCACAAAACGCACGCCTGGCAGGCGTCGTCCATTCATGTAATCCACAAACTGCGAGGAACGGATCCAAGGGGCGCCGAAATGCTCAAATGGCCGCTGGGTTCCTCGGCCAACAGACACGCCACCGGCCTGCAAGATTTCGAGGCCTGGATATAGAACCGCAGCTACCACAGAACGAAGATTGGGCGACGGATTCACCCAACGCAATCCCGTGTCGCCAAACCACTCACGACGATTCCAATTCCGCATCTCGATGACGTGCAAATCGCATCCGATCTTTTTCTCCGTGTTGAACATCCGCGCCATTTCGCCGAGCGTCATCGCCATTCGCACCGGCATCGGAAAATAGCCCACGAAATTCGTGCGGTCCGGGTCTAATATCGGCCCTTCGATGATCTCTCCGCCGAGCGGATCGGGACGGTCAAGAACGTAGTACTCCAAATGATGGCTCGCCGCAGCCTCCATCGTGTAACCCATCGTCGTAATGTACGTGTAAAAGCGAACCCCGGCGTCCTGGATGTCGAACACCAGCACATCCAGGCCCGCAAGCATTGCATCTGTCGGGCGCAGAGTATCTCCGTAAAGACTGTAGACCGGAAGCCCCGTAGTCGCGTCCGTCGAGGACGGCACATGTTCATCCACTGCTCCACGGATCCCGTGTTCCGGGCTGAACAACGCCACCAGCTTTACGCCCGGCGCGTGCGCCAACAGATCAATCGTGCTGCGTCCCTTGCGATCGATCCCCGTCTGGTTGGTGATCAGCCCGACGCGCTTCCCCGCAAGAGGCGCGAAGTTCTCCGCCTCAAGGACATCAATCCCTGTCAAAGTCTGGGCAGGCGGGGCTGCAAGAACCGGACTTTGGAACCACGGATGCACACAGATAAACGCGGATAAAATCAAAAAAAATGCGATAGAAACAAAAAAGGCTGCCCCCAAAACCCCTTTCGTGCGCTTTGCCTCCTGCGCATTGGCAAACCGCGACTCATCAACATGAATTCCGGTTCTCTTGATCTTATCGGTGTTCATCCGTGTTAATCCGTGGTTCCAAACAGCTCCTCCTGAGTGTTTATCTGTGTTCATCAGCGGTTGCAATGGCAATTGTCTCGGGACGGCGCGAATGCTATATATGTCAGCGACATGCAGGTGTCCATCCAGGAATCTACGCGATGCGAAGATTGAGTCGCTGGGTCCTGCTAGTTTTGCTCCTCATGGCTACTACAGGCCACACACAAAAACCCCCGCGCGCGTCCGAGGCGCCGACTCCGGCGAAGCTTTCTCCCGAGGGCGAACGGTGGGTCGCGCAAACCCTGAAACAGATGTCGCTCGACGAAAAGGTCGGGCAGGTCTTTGCCGTCTGGGCTTATGGCGCATTCATGTCCACCGAAAGCCCTGAATACCACGAACTTCTCCGCGACGTCGAAGAAAAACACATCGGTTCCTTCGCGCTACAGACGCAAGGCTCGCCGCTCGGCATCGATCGCAGCCAGGTGTATCCGACAGCGGTGCTGGTGAATACGCTGCAGAGCCATGCCAAAATTCCGCTGCTGATCGCCGCTGATTTTGAGCGCGGCACAGCCATGCGCGTCGAAGAAGGCACTTCCTTCCCTCACAATATGGCCGTGGCCGCGACAGGAGACCCTCGAGACGCCTACACGATGGGCAAAATCACCGCCCTCGAAGCGAAAGCGGTGGGCGTGCCGTGGATCTTCGCGCCCGATGCGGACGTCAACAGCAATCCGGATAATCCCATCATCAATACGCGATCCTTCGGCGAAGACCCCGAGCGCGTCTCGGAATTTGTCGCGGCATTCGTCCGCGGCGTGGAAGAAAACGGCGGAATCGCCACGGCAAAACATTTTCCAGGACATGGCGATACAAGCGTCGATTCGCATCTCGATCTGCCCATGGTAACCAGCGACCGCGCGCATCTCGACCGCGTCGAGCTTCCTCCTTTCCGCGCAGCCATCGCCGCAGGGGCAAGTTCGATCATGACCGGCCATCTCGCCGTCCCCGCGCTTGAGCCTGATCCGGACCTGCCGGCAACGATGTCGCCACGCATCACCACCGATTTGCTTCGCGGTCAGATGGGGTTCGACGGCGTAGTCGTAACCGACGCGCTCGATATGGGCGGCGTGACGGTTCGCTATCCTCCCGGCGAAATTGCCGTGCGCTCGATCCTGGCCGGCGCGGACGTTCTCCTCGTTCCTCCTGTCCTCGACGCAGCGCTTGAAGCCGTGCGCGATGCCGTAGCCTCAGGCCGTATTCCGATGTCGCGGCTCGATGAGGCCGTCACGCGCGTGCTTCGCGCCAAGGCCAAAATCGGCCTGAACAAATCCAAGCTCGTCGATTTGAATACACTGGCGCAAAATTTCGACCGCCCCGAATTTGAACGCGCGGCGCTCGACATTGCGGATCGCGGCGTAACTCTGCTGCGCGATGACCAGCACATTCTCCCGCTGGATTCGACAAAGCCGATGCGCGTCCTGCTGGTCGCTGTCTCCGGCGACAACGATCCTTATCCCGCCAGCAACCTCGAAAACGAAATTCGCTGGCGCGCCGATTCGCTCGCATCCGCGCGCATGGACACGACCTTCGTGCGTGCTGCGACCACGCGCCTTCCTTCGCCCGACACTTACGACGTGGCCATCGCCGCCGTCTTTGTTCGCGTCGCGGATCGAAAAGGCAGCGTCGGCCTGCCTGACGACGAAGCGGCGGTTGTGGATCGCTTGCTCGCCGCAGGAAAACCCGTAATCGTCGCCTGCTTTGGCAGTCCATATCTGGTGGAGCGCTTCCCTGCGGCGAAAACATGGATCGCTGCGTTCAGTACTGTGGATGTGGCCCAGCGTGCCGTTGGCCGCGCTTTGTTCGGACAGGTAGCAATCGGCGGGCGCCTGCCGGTAAACGTGCCCGGAGTCGCGGCACTCGGCGCGGGACTCGATCTCCCCGCAAATTCCATGAAACTGCGCGCTGCGGCTGCGACGATTGATTCAAAGCTCAAACCGGCGTACGACGTTCTCGATCGCGCCGTCGCCGATCACGCGTTCCCCGGAGGCGTGCTGGCAGTCGGATATCAGGGCGAGCTTGAAGTGCACGCGTTCGGGCGGCAGACATATGACGCAAATTCTCCCGCGATAACGCCAGTGACGATCTACGACGCAGCTTCTTTGACCAAAGCGGTCGCCACCACAACGCTGGTCGCCATGCAGGTCGAAGCGGGACGCCTCGCGCTCGATTTGCCAGTAGCGCGTTACATTCCGGAATGGAATGCCGGCCCGAATTCCGATTGGCGAAAGACCGTCACAATCCGTAACTTATTGACCCACACCTCGGGGCTTCCCGCGCATAAAGATTATTTTCTGACGGTTCATTCGAAACGCGAGATGGTCGAGGCCATTTGTAGTGAGCCTCTCGAGTATGCGCCGGGGACAAAAACAATTTACTCCGATCTGGGGTTCATTCTGCTGGGTGAGATTCTGGAACGCACTACCGGGAAAACGGTGGATCAGCTGGCGCTTGAACGGATTTTCACTCCTCTCGGAATGGCCGACACTTCCTTCAATCCATCAAAATTGCTCGCCAGCCGCATCGCGCCCACGGAAAACGACACAACCTTTCGAAAGCGCCTGCTTCAAGGCGAAGTCGACGATGAAAACGCTTTCGCGATGGGTGGAGTTGCCGGGCACGCCGGGATGTTTTCGACTGCGCCCGACCTCGCGGCGTTCTGCCAGATGCTTCTCAACGGCGGCATGTACGCACAGAATCGCCTGCTTGCTCGCGCAACGATCGCGCAATTTACCGCCGCCCAGACGATGGGAGACAAGGCGTTCACTCTGGGTTGGATGGTGCCCACGCCCAACTCATCAAGTGGCCAATACTTTTCCCCGCGCAGTTTTGGCCATCTTGGCTTTACAGGTACCTCCATCTGGATTGATCCTGACCGCCAGCTATTTGTAATCCTGCTCACCAACCGCGTAAATCCTACGCGCGCCAATGACAAAATTACCGCCGTACGCCCAGCCGTGCATGACGCTGTAATCAAAGCGCTCGGCGTAGCCAGTCTATCACTCTAAAAACACAATCACTCGGAGGATTTTTCGCCTTACGTCTTGTGGGTCGGAAGTTTTCGGTTGGTCTATGTAGAGGCCGCCTTCAGGCGGCCATGTGCCTGAATCTTCAAATGTCGGCCTGAAGGCCGACGCTACAAAAACTGGCTCGCGCCGGGTTCTCAAACGGACTCTAAAGCCATCATAGCCAGCAGACGACATGACGTGGCTGAAGCCTGCCTGCCGGCAGGCAGGCCACGACCCACAAATCCTGTTCACGCGACCTGTCACGACGGACAGGGCACAGTACATTGCGTTTCCCCCCTTACTTAATGAGCGATTGCCTGCGTATTCGGCCAACCGAAATGGGATATGTGCATGCGAAGATAGTTGTGCGCCATGGCCGGTCAAATCACAAAAGCAACCGAGCAGCGAAATCCTCGCACACGCGGACTCGACAATAAATCCACGCTCGAGATCGTGAGGACGATTCACCGCGAAGACACCACAGTAAATAAAGCGGTAGCGAAGGCTCTCCCAGCGATTGCACGGGCTGTAGATGCGATCGTCGCGGCCTTTCAACACGGTGGCCGCGTGTTCTATGTCGGCGCAGGAACCAGCGGACGCCTCGCCGCGCTTGATGCCGCGGAACTTCCTCCGACATTTGGCACATCGCCGCGCATGGTTCAGGCCGTGATCGCAGGAGGCCGCCGCGCGTTGACGCATGCCGTGGAAGGCGCGGAAGACAATCGCGCGAAGGGAGCACGCGATCTGGCCGCACACAAAATCACTGCACAGGATGCAATTGTGGGAATCACCGCCAGCGGTTCGACGCCGTATGTTCTAGGGGCACTCGAATTCGCGGCGAAGCATAAAGCAGTCACGATCGGGATCACGTCAAATCCCGGGACGGCGATTACACTCGCCGCGAAAATCAGCATCGTGACTCCGACGGGACCGGAAGTCATCACCGGCTCAACGCGGATGAAGGCCGGCACCGCCCAGAAAATGGTCCTTAACATGCTCACTACAGCGGCGATGATCCGGATGGGACGCGTCTATGACAACTGGATGATCGGTGTTTCATTGACGAACCAGAAGTTGCAGGCACGGGGGTTGCGGATCCTCGTGGAGGCCTCTGGGGCGACCGTGGATGAAGCGACACGCGCCCTGCGGCAATCCGGACACACCATGGAAGTCGCACTTATAATGCTGAAGAAAGGTCTCGGTCCCCGGGAAGCAAAGCTCCTGCTGGACCGATCAGACGGCAATGTCCACAACGCTCTCGGTCGAAAGAAACCCGGTTCAAAAGGCTCAAGCTAAGCACATGGATAAACTCCTGATCGAAGGCGGAAGGCCGCTTGAAGGTTCGATCCGCATCAGCGGCGCGAAGAATTCCGCATTGCCGGCGATGACCGCGGCGCTGCTGACGTCCGAACGCGTCGAGCTCGATAATATTCCCCGCGTGCGCGACATTATCACCATGGGACGACTTCTGGCGCACATGAGTGCCATCGTCGAGACTCCCGAGCTTCCCCCGACGGCCATGGTCATTCAGGCAGGAGAAATCAATGGCGCGGAGGCTCCGTACGAACTGGTGCGAACCATGCGCGCGTCCATTCTTACGCTGGGGCCGCTGGTTGCTCGCACGGGCACCGCTCGCGTTTCGCTTCCCGGAGGCTGCTCGATCGGCGCCCGGCCGGTGGACCTTCATCTGAAAGCCCTTGAACAAATGGGCGCGGAAATTGCCACGTCGCACGGCTACGTGGAAGCGCGAGTCCCCGGAGGCGGCCGCCTACGCGGCGGGCGCGTGGTCTTCGATAAGATTACTGTCACGGGAACGGAAAATATTCTCATGGCTGCTGCGCTTGCCGAAGGCGACACTTACATCGAAAATGCGGCGCTCGAACCGGAAATTACCGACCTCGCGGAGCTTTTGATCAAGATGGGCGCCGACATCAAGGGTGCGGGAACTTCTTCGATTCGCGTTCGCGGAAAACAGAGGCTGCACGGCGCGAAACATACGATCATTCCCGACCGCATCGAGGCCGGCACGTTCCTTGTGGCCGGCGCGATCACCAAGGGCGCGCTTGAACTCACAGGCTGCGCGCCGGAACATTTGACCTCGGTGATGGCCAAGCTGCGCGAAACCGGTGTGGAAATTCGCGAGACCGGTCCCGGCACGCTTTGCGTTCACGGCGCGAAGAAGCTGATCGCCGCCGACGTCAGGACCGAGGAATATCCCGGCTTCGCCACCGACATGCAGGCGCAATTCATGGCGCTGGCAACGCAAGCCGAAGGCACTTCTGTCATTACCGAAACGATTTTCGAGAACCGCTTTCTCCATGCCAGCGAAATGATGCGCATGGGCGCCAATATCTCGATCGAAGGCCGCAACGCCGTCGTCCACGGTCCTTCCAGGCTTTCCGGTACGGGAGTGATCGCATCGGACCTTCGCGCCAGCGCGTCCTTGGTTTTGGCCGCGCTCGTCGCGCAAGGCGAGACCATCATTGACCGCGTCTACCACATTGACCGCGGCTACGAACGCATCGAGGAAAAGCTTTCCTCCGTCGGAGCGCGCATCCGGCGCATTCAATAGTTGTTTTGTCGTAGAAATAAGCGCCGGTGAATGACCACTTTCCGAGAACGAATCGAGGCCCGGGGACCGCCCTTGCCCGCCCCCAGACTCGTCATGTAAAATGGCCGGTATCGTGTGGCAACCAAATTCCTCTCAGTGGCGGTTGATTTGGGTGCTCGCCGCAATCATAGTCCTATTCTGGCCGAGCCAACAGAATCATAGCTTGGCCTTCAAGGCGCTAAGCTGGGCTGCCGACCCGATGAACACCCTGCCGCGGCAGCCTGACAATTTCTCCATGGAAGATGGCGAGGACACCGCAGTGGTGATAGCCCACGATGACCAGGAGGCCGAGTACGAGCGAGCTTACGCGAGCTCGAGACTCGAGCGGCTGCGGCTCCGCCTGAGGGACATGCAGGAGCCCTTCGACCCCTCCACGGAGCAGCAAGTTCTGGGTGCCATTATAGTGCTGGGCGGCCTGCTGGTCTGGCGGCTTGGCGGGCGGCCAGCGTGCAGCTGACCTGGTCGCGCAAGGCGAAAGCGTCATTGACCGCGTGTACCATATTGACCGCGGCTACGAACGCATCGACGAAAAGGTTTCCTCCGTCGGGGCGCGCATCCGCCGCTTGCAGTAGCGCGCTCTTCCCAACAAGCAGTTAAGGCAGTCGCATTCCAGACCAGCGCAGGCACCCGTGTCATTTCAGCGGGTAAGGAATCTCTCCGAGCTTTTGATTTGCTATTCACACGAGAAAGAAAGAAGGATTCCTCACCCGCGGAAGCGGGTTCGGAATGACAATGAGAAGGTAGCGCGGGAAAGCAAAACGGGGAGGCGATATAATCGCCTCCCCGTTATGTTGGAAATGACCTTCAGCACCGCACGCGAATCGTGTCCGGTTTGGAAACGCCCTAATCCCCCGCCGCTTCCTTCTGTTGTTTTTCGCGCTGCTCGCGCAACACAGCCTTGCGAGACAGCCGGATCTTGTTGCCCTCGATGGCCAGCACCTTGACGAGCACCTGGTCGCCGAGCTTCAGTTCATCCCGGACGTCCTTGATGCGCTGCTCGGCAATTTCGCTGATGTGCAGCAAGCCGTCGGTGCCGGGGAAAATCTCGACGAACGCGCCGAACTCCGCCAGCCGCACGACTTTGCCCAGGTACGTCTTGCCGATTTCGGCGGATGCCGTGACTTCGCGGATCATCTGGAGCGCGGAGTCGGCGGCGGTGCCGCTGTTGGCGAACACGTGAACCTTGCCGTCGTCCATGACGTCGATCTTGACGCCGGTCGCTTCGATGATCGAGCGGATTTTCTTTCCGCCCGGACCGATCAGGTCGCGAATCTTGTCGGTGGGAATCTGCAAGAGGTAGAGACGCGGGGCAAAGATGGACATCTTGTCACGCGCGGTGGATATCGTCTGGTCCATGATATCCAGAATGTGCAAGCGGCCGCGGCGCGCCTGCTCAAGAGCCTGGCGCATCAGAGCTACGCTGACGCCGCCGACTTTAATGTCCATCTGCAACGCGGTAATTCCCTTGCGTGTTCCGGCAACCTTGAAGTCCATGTCGCCGTAATGATCTTCGGCTCCGGCAATGTCGGTGAGGATAGCCGCATTATCGCCTTCGACCACCAAGCCCATGGCGATCCCGGCGCAGGCCGACCGGATCGGCACGCCAGCGTCCATCAGCGCGAGGGAGCCGCCGCAGACCGTGGCCATGGATGAGGATCCGTTCGATTCCATAATGTCGGAAACCAGACGCATCGCGTACGGGAAATCGGCCTCGGGAGGAAGCAAACTCACAAGGGCGCGCTCGGCGAGTGCGCCGTGCCCGATCTCGCGCCGCCCCGGGCCCCGCAGGAATTTCACCTCGCCGACCGAAAATGGCGGGAAATTGTAATGCAGCATGAACCGCTTGAAGGCCTCATCTTCAAAGAGCAAATCGAGGCGCTGCTTGTCTTCCTTCGTGCCCAAAGTTGTGGTCGCAAGGGCCTGCGTTTCTCCGCGCGTGAATAGAGCTGAACCGTGCGCGCGTGGCAGCACTCCCACTTCGCAGGTGATCTGTCGAATTTCATCGAACGCGCGGGCATCGGGACGCCTGCGGCGATGGAGAATATCCTCGCGGAAGTATTGCTCGCGCAAACGCTCGAAAGCGCGGGCTGCCAGGCCGGGCTTGTCCTTATCTCCCTCTGGAAGCGACGCGAAGATCTCCTTCTTGATTTCGTCAACGAGGTGGTAGCTTTCTTTTTTCGGATATTTTGCGGTGTCCAGCGCATCGTGTAGCCGCGCGCCGTATTTCTTCTCAATTTCCTTGGCGAGCGCCTCATCAAACGGCACCGGCGGTACGGTGACCTTGTTGGGCTTGATCTGATCGTGGAGCTCACGAATCGCGTGGATGATCAGCTTGACCTGGTCGTGCCCGAATTGCAGCGCGTCGGCGACGGTATCTTCGCTGACTTCACTTGCGCCGGCTTCGATCATCACGATGGCCTTCTCTGAAGCGACCACGACGATATTCAACAGGCTCGTCTTCTGTTGCGCCACGGTGGGGTTGGCAAGAAACTTTCCGTCCAGCAATCCGACGCGCACAGCCGCCACCGGTTCGGTGTACGGCAGGTCGGAAATAAATGCGGCGGCTGACGCTCCTGTGATCCCGATCATGTCCGGATCGTTTTCGCTGTCGGCGGAAAGCACCATGGCGACGATTTGCGTTTCATTGCGCCAGCCTTCCGGGAACAGCGGGCGCAGCGGGCGGTCAATCATGCGCGAGGTCAATATTTCGCGCTCCGAGGGACGCCCTTCGCGCTTGAAAAAGCCTCCGGGAATTTTCCCGGCTGAGTACGTGTATTCGCGATAGTCCACGGTAAGGGGCAGGAAGTCCCTGTCATTCGCTTTGGTGTCCATGCAGGCCGTCACCAGGACGACTGTGTCGCCATACCGCGCGAGTACCGCGCCGTTGGCCTGCTTCGCAATTTTTCCGGTTTCCAGGGTCAGCGTGCGCCCGCCGACCTCGACCGTTACTTGATGAGGTGCTGGAGCTGCTTGAGGCATATGTTGAAGTCCTTTCGCTTGTCCGCCACACCCCGAACCATCGGGAGATGAGCGTGCGGATAGCCTTTCGAGTGCGGGATCGTTGATTCCCGTTTTGTTTGGAAGAGAGTGACGAAAAAGAAATGCGAGAGGAAACCCGGAGTCTGCCTATAAAAAAAGCGGCCGGGCAATTACGCCCATAGGCCGCCAGATACTCGGAGAACCCCGCGAAAGCCCGGAGGTGTTGTTGGCGCGACGGCGCCCCGCTCGTGCGGGACTCTTACTTGCGCAAACTAAGGCGTTCGACAATCTCGCGATACCGATCCGGGTCACGGCGATTGAGGTAATCCAAAAGCCTGCGGCGCTTGTTGACCATCATGATCAACCCGCGTCGCGATGCATGGTCCTTGAGGTGCGATTTCAGATGCGTCGTCAAGTAGTTGATGCGTTCGCTCAACAATGCAATTTGAACTTCCGGTGAGCCTGTGTCCTTCACATGTGCCCGATACTGCTCGATCAACATTGACTTGGCTTCTCTCAAATCGTCCTCTCCGCCGAACCCACTCTACTCTGCTCTTATTTCGTCTTCTCTTCGACCTTACGAGACTATCACACGCACTCGCTCCCATGCAAAATCTTTCTGCGTTGGATAAGGATTCGAACGCCAGAGGTCCGCGATAAGGAAGCGCGCTTCGGTCAACCAAATCCAACGAAAAGGCTTTTAACACAGAGGGCGCAGAGGACACCGAGAAACCCAAAATGCAGGGGCCCTACCACCTGACACCCGCCCCCTATCCCCTACTTATCCCGAATTAAGGACAAAAACTCTTCGCGCGTCTGCACATTCTCGCGGAACGCTCCCAGCATCGCGCTGGTCACCGTCTGCGAATTCTGTTTTTCGACGCCGCGCATCACCATGCACAGGTGGCGCGCTTCGACAACAACGCCCACGCCGAGCGGAGAAATTTCCTCCTGGATGGCGCTCGCGATCTGATTGGTCAACCGCTCCTGAATCTGCAGGCGCCGCGCGAACATGTTCACCAGGCGCGGTATCTTGGAAAGCCCTACGACTTTCTTGTCCGGAATATAGGCGACATGGCATTTCCCGAAGAACGGCAACATGTGATGCTCGCACAGGCTATAAACCTCGATGTCCTTTACGAGCACCATCTGGTCGTAGCACACGCTGAACATCGCGCCGTTCAGCAGCTTTTTCGGATCCTGATGGTAGCCGCTGGTCAAAAACCGCAACGCTTTCTCGAAACGTTCCGGGGTATGCCGCAAGCCGTCGCGGTCGGGATTTTCTCCGATCAGCAGCAGCATCCGCCGCACCAGGCTGGCGACGGATTCCTGATTTTCCACGCTGGCCGTGTCGGTCAGCGCCAGTTCTTCGACGTGCTTGGATTGTTCGCTCATGGTATCCTCCGCCGGGTTCGGGCTCAACTTTTAAGCTGAACGTCCCGATCAGATCGGGACGTGGAGCCCGCCGAAAATAACTCGGGCTCTCCCGTGTATTCAAAACTGTTCAGGCTCGTTTCTTCCACGCGCACGCGTTCAAGTTTGGCATGGGGGAACTCGCGTACGCGATTGAAAATCTCGATGCAGATGTTTTCCGCCGTCGGGACATGCTCGCGAAATGCGTCCACATCAACATTCAGATATTTATGGTCGAACGGCTCAATCACCGCATCCTCGACGAACGCATCAAGATCGCCCAGATTTGCGATCATTCCTGTCGCCGGATTGACTGGCCCTGAAACTGCAATTTCGACCACGTAGTTGTGGCCGTGCCCATACGGATTATTGCACTTGCCGTAAACGCGCCTGTTTTCCTTTTCGCCAAGATGCACGGTGTGCAGGCGATGCGAAGCTGCAAATCGGTAGCGCCGGGTCAGATGGAGTTTCATTTCCATTATTCCGGCGTGGGGCCGGTCGAGGCTACCGCTCCGCTTTTGTCTCCGAAACAATCTACGAACAAATCAGGCGTTTCGTACAAGCGGACTCGATGCAGTTCCCCGCGCGTGATCTTGGGTTCGAGCAGTTGCCAGATGACTTTCGCGATATTCTCGCAGGTCGGAATCTGACCGGAAAGTTCCGCGACCTCATAGTTCAAAAAACGATGGTCCATGCGATCGGTGACTTCGCGCTGCAGAATTTCCTTCAGTTCCTTGAGGTCCAGCACCATCCCGGTCGCGGGATCCGGCTCCCCTGCCACTGTGACTTCGAGGACGTAATTGTGTCCATGCCCGTGCGGATTGTTGCACTTCCCGAATACGCGACGATTCTCCTCGGCGGAAAACGCCGGGTTATGGTAGAGATGCGACGCCGAAAACTCGATCTTGCGAGTCAGATAAACCATAAATTGGAAGTAATCATCGCGGGGCGACAATGCAAAGCTGTGAATGGTTTGCACCAGTCACAAGTCACCGGTCATTAGTCACTTTTCCACGCTGTAAACGCGCCCCTTCCAGGTGACAGTTCCCCGCTGATAGCGCAATTCCGATGTCAAAAGCGCCGCCGCGTACAACGCAACCGCCGGCATATAGTATAAGGCAAGGCTCGCGGGAAAACGATTCCGTCGCAATGTTGCTGCGTACGCAGCATGGCGCCCCGCGAGCAGACCCAAGCCGACGGCCCCAAATATCAGATGCGCGGCGGTAAACAAAAGTAGCAGAAGCGGGATCCACGGAATCACCCCGAACAGTTCGCGGCTTGCAGATCTCGATTTCCCATCCGCGGTTCGGCATATGAGCGGATACAGATTCTTCGTCCAACCCTGCCACATCGCGCCAAATGTGCGGTACATCCTGACGCGCATGATTCCGTGCCCCGATGCGAAGTGCAGTCGTATCCCCGACTGTTTCGCAATTCGCGCCAGCGCCACATCTTCGAGCACTTCCCCGGCGACGGCAGCGTGCCCGCCGATGCGTTCATAATCCTGCCGCCGGATCATCAGGTACTGGCCGCTTGCCGCGGCAGCCGGCGAGTCAGGGTCATTCACCGCATCATAGGAAAATTTCTGCGCGAGCCGAGTATAAATAAATGGAATTAGCGCGCGTTCCCACCACGTGCGCGTTACCTGCTCGGGCGAATACGAAACCAAGCCCGCGCCCGTTTCCGCTGCGTCCGCGAGAGCGTGTGCGGTCGAGCCCGGCAGATGTACACCGTCCCCGTCCGTGAACAGCAGCCAATCGCCCGTGGCCTGCGCCGCGCCAAGGGAGACAGCATAGTTTTTCCCAACCCAGCCGGCAGGCAGCCCGTTCGTTTCGATGACGCGCAATTGCGCATATTTCGCTGAAAGTTTCGCGAGTTGCGCCGCCGTTCCGTCGCTGGACTGGTCGTTGATGACAAAGATTTCTTTAATTTCCGGCTGTTCGGCAAGCGATTCGACGGCCGCTGCAATCGTAGCCTCTTCGTTGCGCGCCGGTACGATTGCGGAGACGGTTGGATGAGCGTTCATCGTTAATCAGGGGCTGAAGCCCCGTCGTCTTGAAGCCATAATGTCGCGGCTGGAGCCGCGACCCACAATGCCAACTTTTGAAATGTCTAGTAGTCCCGGAGGGACGAAATATCGTAGCCCAGCGCGGGAGCGCTGGGTGAAAATTCGGCCTAATCCCTCAAAGCCCTGCAGGGGCGACACATTACAATCGCCGACGAGAGCGCCATCGCATGTCGCGGATCGGCTCCTACCAAGCCGGCGTAAATCGGGTGCGGCCTCTACTTTCATGTTGAATGTCCCGATCTGATCGGGGCGTGGAAGCCGCCTGAGTAAGGTATTATATATAGCGACGGAGAAAAAAAGTTGAAACATAAGATTCTGGGTCCTGCAGGCCTCATTCTGGCCGCCGCAATTTTGTATGTCTTCGCTGCGCCAAGCTATCGCCAGGGCGAACCAAGCCTTGCCGGCCGCAAAGCGAGCGATTTCGATTTTCAGCTCGCGGGAAAAACCGCGCACTTGACCGACCTCAAAGGCAAGGTGGTCCTTCTGGATTTTTGGGCGTCGTGGTGTCCTCCGTGCCTCGAAGAGGCGGAGTCGCTCAATCGCCTCCAGCAGGACATTTCAGCGAAGGGCGGCACGATTCTCGCCGTCAGCGAAGATGAAGACGCCGCCGCCTACGAGAAATTTATTCAGGACAATCACGTGGATTTCCCCACCTATCGCGATCCCACGAAAAAGATCAAGGAAAGCTACGGGACCGTGATGATCCCGGAAGCCTACCTGATCGATCGCGATGGAAAAATCGCGCGCAAAATCGTGGGCGCGCAGGATTGGCAATCGCCTGAAATTATGGCTTCTGTAAATGTTCTGCTGAATCAGAAATAAGGTTTTAGTAGCGTAGACTTCAGTCTGCGCGCTTTTGTTTTTAGACAAGCATCGAATCACTTCAAATGCAAAGTCGCGCAGACTGAAGTCTACGCTACTAAAACCAGTGGCGTCGGGGGTTCAGCTCACGTTTGCACTTAAAACTCAGGAGGAAACATGTCCGCCGTAAAACTGGAAGACGCGCGCAGGATCATCGCCGCGGGTGAGAAAAAAGCCAAGGAAATCGGCCAGCCCATGAATATCGCCGTGGCCGATGAAGGCGGCAACATCGTGGCCCACGTTCGCATGGACGGCGCATGGATCGGCAGCATCGATATTTCCATGAAAAAAGCCTACACCTCGCGCGCCTTCGACATCGCCACCAAAGATTTAGCCACGCATTCGCAGTCCGGAAATCAGTTTTTCGGCATCCACGCCTCGAACGACGGCAAAATCATGATCTTTGCCGGAGGGATTCCGCTGAAGCGCGACGGCAAAGTCGTCGGCGTGGTCGGCGTGAGCGGAGGTTCCGGCGAACAGGATCATGCTGTTGCGGAGGCGGGGGTAGCGGCGTTCTAGGGGAGACGATTTTGACTTTCAGGGTGCCCGACTCTTCCCGGTTTTTGGAAGGGTCGGGGTTTAGTGCTGTCCCCGCCCCAAAACCAATGGGCAGTTCCACATCGATCCGGCGCATTGAAAACGGAAACGGGAGAAGACCAAACCCTCCGACGCCTCGAAAATCACGAGGAGTCGAGCGCTTGCAAGTTCGAAACCGCTCAACGCCTTGCGCAACCGGCGCGATAGGCTTTGGCGGTTGCCTCGGCATTGATGTATTCGGGGGCAGGATTCTTTTCTAAGATTCTGGAAGTTAGATAGTGGATAATCCTCATTGAAACGTATCGGTCTTTCAGGGGGCGGGATGTTGTCCAACACGCCGCAAGATCAAAAATCCAAGGAAACCAGCCAGTTTGTCCAGGAGGGCTACGCTTTTGTCATGAACTTGCGCAGCCTCGGTACTGCGCCAAGTTATATATTGGCTCCGGGTCACGAACTTAAACGGGCCACGTCGGCGCAGATTGCAGAAATAAAGAAAACCCTGATGGCAATAAACCCGAGTGCGGGCTTCCCTCCATTCCACCTTTGGGAACAGCAGCTGCCGCTAGGTCAGGGCGCAAGTGTGTTTTTGAATGATGAATCTGCGTGGCGATATTTTGTCATCAATTATTCAGGTACCAATCAAGTAGTCGGAGACCTGCAAGTTGTATTCGATTTGGTGCCCCTGGAGCTTGAAATTGGATTCACTTTAGTCAAAACGGGACAAGGCTATGGCTGCATCTGGACTCCGGCACGAACGTTTCACGTACTGGGAAGCGCGACCTTTAACTATTCCTTCTTGGTGGAGTTGTCGCCGGATGATGCGGACACAATTGGAGATCTTTACACACAATACGTTCGGTTTGATCACAAACTTGTGAATGTGAAGCGCCTCGCGCTCCAGCTTGGAGATACGAAAGCGCTTCCCCACTATTCTCCATTGCGTTTTCTGGGGTATTTCGCAATTCTTGAATCGCTTCTCACGCATCCGCCCAAGCCATCGGACCCCTATGCCTCTATTACGAGGCAGGTAAAGAACAAATTAGCTTTGCTGAACAATCGATGGAGTCGGAAACTTGACTATGGTCCGTTTGGGAATGCGTCCGCGGATTCTATCTGGACCAAAATGTACTGGTACCGCAGTCGTCTTGCGCATGGGGGTAGCGCCGACATGACTGGGGACCTCGCGCTCCTGAAAGATCATGAAACGGCATTAACTCTTCTGAAGGCCGCAGTAAGGGCAATTATCCGTCAGGCGCTGTCAGAACCACAGCTATTGCTTGATTTAAAGGAATGCTGACCGGTTGCTTGAAGCAGTTTTCAAATTTTCAAATTTCAAATCATGCAGAAAGATTGACCTTCCGCAACCGCAACGCATTCGTAATCACCGACACCGAACTAAAACACATCGCCTTCGCTGCGATCCCTCTCCGGTGATCGCTTTTCAGAATTGTTTATTCCCGCGCGAGCCAAATCGAAAGACCTACTCCGTAGGTGGCTTTGTCGTTTCGCTCGCCCCAGGACACCTCTGCTTCATTTGTCCCGACATCATTTGCATCATGTTGCCTTGCTGCATCATTTGGCTGCGCATCTGGTCAAGCAGCGCCTGGTGATCTGCCAGCTTGGATTTCAGCGCCTTTGAGTCTTTTTCACTTTGAATTGCAGACATGCTCTCCATCAGTTTGTTCATGAGCGCGGAGATTTGTTCATGGTGTGCCGTCATCTGTGCCATCATTCCCACCATGCCGCCACCCATCATTCCTTGATCTTGACCCGCGCCCCCTCCCATCATCCCTCCGCTCATCATTCCGGAGTTTGATTGACCCTGGGTGGTCGCTTTGTCCTCTGGCGAACGTCGCGCATAAGCCCCGATCCCGAACACGACAAAGGCAGCCACCACGAACATCACGTTGAGAATTCTAGTTTTCATGATTTCCCCTCCTGCGGAATTTTCTTCACCCATTTGCAACCGATGACGCGTTGGGCAAGATCCTTCATTCACATAACCAGCTTCTCAGATCGCAACGACAGACAATATGTCTCATATCACTCACGATCATGACCTCGGTCACACGGAAAGTTCTGGACTGCGCTGACGCAAGAGGGAAGGGTGTTTCAGTAGGGCCGATCAATGACGCGCAGGGCGCCGGGTGCCGCATCCTTGCGCAGCAAGGGTGCGGTCTTTCAAATTTCACATTTTGAAATTTCAGATCACGCCGAAAGCTTCGCTTTCCGCAGCCGCAGCGCGTTCGTAATCACTGACACCGAACTAAAACTCATCGCCGCCGCCGCGATCATCGGACTCAGCAGCAAACCGAAGAAGGGATAAAGAATCCCCGCCGCGATGGGCACTCCGAGTGAGTTGTAAACAAACGCGAAAAACAGATTCTGCTTGATGTTGCTCATCGTGGCGCGACTCAAAGCCCGCGCACGAACGATGCCGCGCAGATCGCCTTTTACTAGAGTGACTCCGGCGCTTTCCATCGCGACATCTGTCCCTGTTCCCATGGCAATGCCGACTTGCGCCTGGGCAAGCGCGGGCGCGTCGTTGATTCCGTCGCCGGCCATCGCGACGAATCGGCCTTCGCCCTGAAGCCGTTTGATGTTTGCGGCCTTGTCCTGCGGCAGAACCCCCGCAATCACTTCGTCAATTTGGAGCTTGCTCGCAACGGCCTGAGCAGTTGTCTTACTATCGCCCGTCAACATCACGATACGAATGCCGTCCGCATGAAGTTGCTTGATCGCTTCCGGAGTGGATTCCTTTATCGGGTCAGCCACGCCGAGCAGGCCGGCAATCTTGCCATCCACCGCGACGAACATAACCGTCTGTCCGTCGGCGCACAGGACTTCCGCTTTCGGGGCTAGCGCACCGGCATTGACGTGAAATTCCGCAAGCAACGCCGAATTCCCCAATGCGACAGCCCGGTTTTCCACGCGGCCGCGAACGCCTTTGCCCGTGAGCGATTCAAACGCTTCCGTCAAGCCAAGCTTGAGTTCGCGCAGTTCCGCCCCGGTCACAATCGCCGCAGCCAGCGGATGCTCGCTCCCACGTTCGAGCGTCGCCGCGAGGCGCAGCAGCGTGTCAGCGTCGAATCCTTCGGCGGGTTCAACCGAAACGAGCTTTGGCTTCCCTTCCGTGAGCGTTCCGGTCTTGTCAATGACGAGCGTGTCCACCTTGCGCATCAACTCGATAGCTTCGGCATTCTTGAACAGGACGCCCATCGTCGCGCCTCTCCCCGTAGCCACCATAATGGACATTGGCGTGGCAAGGCCCAGCGCGCACGGGCAGGCGATGATCAGTACGGCCACTGCATTAACGATGGCGTGCGCCATGCGCGGGCTGGGCCCCCATACGGCCCAAATCACGAATGTCAAAACAGACGCACCGACGACGATAGGAACGAAGTATCCCGCGACGACGTCAGCGAGCTTCTGGATCGGAGCGCGGCTTCGCTGCGCTTCGCCAACCATTTTCACAATCTGCGCCAGTAGGGTTTCCGAGCCGACGCGCTCCGCCTTCATTACCAGCGTCCCAGTGCCGTTGACCGTCGCTCCAGTCACGCGCGCGCCCTTTACTTTTTCTACGGGTATAGGTTCACCGCTGATCATGGATTCATCCACGCTGCTCGCGCCATCGAGGACCACGCCGTCCACGGGAATTTTTTCGCCGGGGCGCACACGGAGGCGGTCGCCTGGATGCACTTGATCGAGGGGCGAATCAATTTCCGTGCCATCGTCCCGGATCAGCCGTGCGGTTTTGGGAGCAAGGCCCAGCAGCGCCCTGATCGCTGCTCCGGTCCGCGACCGCGCGCGCAGTTCCATCACCTGGCCCAGCAGGACGAGCGTCGTGATCGCCGCTGCCGCTTCGAAATATACGGCCACTTCTCCGCCCGCGCCTCGAAACGATGGCGGAAATATTCCCGGGAATAAAACTCCTACCACGCTGAACACATACGTGACGCTGCCGCCCAGCCCGATCAGCGTAAACATGTTCAAATTGCGCGTGACCAGAGATCGCCATGCTTTTACGAAGAACGGCCAACCGCCCCACAGCACGACCGGCGTCGTCAGGACAAACTCAAACCACTGCGCAAGCCGTGGCGCAGGAATCTCGAGACCCGGAATGATGGCAATCGTCGGCGTAAATCCTGACATCGCCACGGCGAGCACCGGAAATGTGAGGAAAAGACATACCCAGAATCGCCTGGTCATATCGACGAGTTCCGGATTTTTCTCGTCCGCCCAGACTACCGTCCTTGGTTCCAGCGCCATTCCGCAGATGGGGCAATTCCCCGGAGCGTCTCTCACAATTTCAGGATGCATGGGACAGGTGTATTCCGTTTTGGTGGGCCGCAGCGCAGCAATCGTGGGTTCAAGCGCCATTCCGCACTTTGGGCAGTCCCCGGGACCATCCTGGCGGACTTCCGGATCCATCGGGCACGTGTATTCGTTTTGCGAAGCCGCGTGCGGCGCGGGTGTCGATTTCATCGCGGCGACAGGCGTTGCATGAACATGAGTGGCGGGAGCAGGCGCAATTTGTACTGGACGCGAACCCATGGGCGCGATGCCGACAAGTGTTTTCGGCGCGGGTGCGGCCTCTAAGCCTGATTGAAGATATTTGGCCGGGTCAGCGCTGAATTTCTGCTGGCAGCCTGCGCAGCAAAAGTAATACTTCTTGCCGGCGTGTTCGTGCGTGGCCTTAGCCCGGGCGGGGTCCACGGACATGCCGCAGACCGGATCTTTTTCAATGGGAACAGGTGTTGTGCTCATTGCTGCTTACCTGGACTGCAATTCCATCATGTTCAACAACTCTTCGTACATCGTTTCGGCGCGCCCCGGCGCCGTGTCGCGTATCGCGTCGGAAGCGCAATGGCGCAAATGATTTTTCATCAGCGCGCGGCCCACGGAACGCAGGGCCTCCTGCACAGAGGAAATCTGCACCAGGATATCGGCGCAATAACGCTCCTCCTCGACAAGCCGCTGGAGGCCGCGGACCTGGCCCTCGATCCTGCGCAAGCGTTTTAAGTTTGACGATTTAATCTCAGGGTCGACCGCGAGGGCCTTGCGGCTCTTCGCGTGTGAGCCGCACCCGCACGCTGCCGACTGCATATGTTGAGATAATTTCTTGATTGCCATGGTCTCTCCCCGCCAGGAATTACCACGGCGAAATCTTACCATACCCCGTCCCCCTATGTTAAGGCACGGCACGGACTCTTGCCTGCCCGCAAAAAACGGTGCGAGATTGTGCGGAACAGGCAACAGTCCCTGTCCCGCCCCTACAAGACCACGTCCCCTGTTATAATTCCCGCATGACACTTATGGAGATCACCTACGAGTTGCAGTCCCCGCTGAATCCGGAACAGATGCGGGCGCTGGGCAGCTTTGCCAACACCTACGGGCTGCGACGCTTTCGCGTCCACGAAGAAACCAACCGGCTGACATTTGAGTATGACGCTTCACGCCTGAAAGAAACCGAAGTCGAGCACGTATTGAGGCAGGCGAAAATCCCAGTGCTGCGGCGCGTGGCGCCCGAGGCAACCGTGTCGCAGATTTAGCACATGCTACTGACGAACTCTCACGCTGTTTTCTATTCTACAGCGTAATCATCCGTCATCGGACGTAAGTAATAACAGGCAGGAAAATAAACTCCAAAAAAATGGGGCCCTCGCTTGGGAACGAGAGCCCCGAGAGACGCATTCCGATTGCTAGACTTCTTTTTCTCGCCTAGCGCGTGGGGTCATCCATCCTAGCTTCCCTCTCAGAGGCAGGTGGGAACGACCGTCACATGTCCAGGAGCAAGCCCCTTCCCCCTCGCTCAAAGACTTGTGAAGATCGTCTATTAGAATGCGTCCACGTTTTGTAGGAATGCACGCTTGTGCCCAATCTGCGGTTTTTCTTGCATTTGGAGATTCCCTTATTTTTCTTCAACTTCTGGGTGAGCCACGGACGACCCCCCCGTTACGAAACCAAAACTCATCCCGTATTGAGATTGAGCCTCCCGCGTCGGGAATCGTCCGGTCTGCGTCTACAGAATTCGGTCATTTCACGCACTTTCCTTAACAGGTTCTCGCGCTGTCAAAGACGGTGACACACTCATTGCGGTTTTTTATCTTCCTTCCATGTACGTTGGGTGGGTGTTCATTTTGAATGAGTAAACCTGCCTGAATGCCGTTTTGGAACTAATCGAATTTCGGTGAGCCGCTCATGTCCTGAGAGGCGATTGATTTTCAATGACTTAAATCGTGAGGAACGTTCACATTTGGAATTCGACGTGCGTGTAATCTTCATGAGGCACACCCGAATGAAACGCAAGCGACTCGGCGAAATTCTTGAAGACCGAGGAGACCTCACAGCCGACAGCCTCAGAAAACTCTTCGATGAGCAGAAAGGCAAGACCATCCGCCTGGGGGAGCTGATTCTCGAAAGCGGACTGGTTGAAAAGTCAGCCCTGATCAGCGCTCTCGAGGAGGTATCTCGCGTTCCCTACCTGGATTGTTCAACCATTCAGTGCGACAGGGCGGCACTGGACACCATTTCTGCCAGCGTAGCTAAGAAACTGGCCGTTCTTCCGATCAAAACAGAAAATTATGATGCTTATCGTCGCGATGGCTGAACCCCAGAACCTGGCCATCATCGACGAACTTAGCTTCACTTCGGGAAAAATGATTTCTCCTCGACTAGCCTTCAGGTCGGAAATTCTTGCGGCTATTTCGCGAAATTACGAAAATGCTAAAGCTGCGGACCCTCTTGGAGCAAAAACCAGCGCCTCAGAGCAACTGGCGGCGGAAGCCCCCGCCGAGATGGAATTCTTCTCCACCAGCAGCCGACAAGCCAATCGAGAAGCGATCGAGAAAGTCCAGGCGGAACTGCATCAAAAGAAAACTCCCGCCGTGCGCCTCGTGACGGAAATTATCCAGACGGCGATGCTGAAACGGGCGAGCGACATTCACATCGAACCCCAGGAGACGGCCACAATTGTGCGCATCCGCGTGGATGGGGTCCTGCGTGAGCTCGAAAGCGTTCCCCGCGCCGTGCAGAACTCGCTGATCAGCTGGATAAAGATTCTCTCCGACATGGATATCGGCGAGCGGCGAGCTCCGCAGGACGGCCGATTCCTAGTAACGGTGGGTGAACGCAAGATTGACACGCGCGTTTCCACTCTGCCAACGCAATATGGCGAAAAAATCGTCATGCGGCTCCTGGAGTCCTCTGCTCCGCTGCTGAGCTTTTCGGATCTGGGCATGCCTGGAGACATCGCTAGCCGCATTACACAATTGCTGTCTTTACCCCAGGGAATGGTGCTGGTCACCGGACCGACCGGGTCAGGAAAAAGTTCCACCCTTTACTCGGCCTTGAATTTACTGCGCAAGCCCGCAGTAAATATCGTCACGGTTGAGGATCCTGTGGAATACGCTTTGCCTAGTATCAACCAGGTGCACGTGAACTCGCGCGCGGGGCTCACTTTCGCAAGCTGCCTGCGATCCATCTTGCGCCAGGACCCAAATGTCATCATGGTCGGAGAGATTCGCGACGCCGAGACCGCCGAAATATCGATGAAGGCAGCGCAAACCGGGCACCTGGTGCTTTCCACGCTCCATACCAATGATAGTATTTCGGCCGTCGTCCGCCTGCTGGACCTCGGAATTCAGGAATATATGATCGCGTCCTCCCTATCCGGCATCATGGCTCAACGGCTGGTGCGCAGGCTCTGCACGTGCCGCACGCTCGAGCCGGTGACACCCGCTTACGTCGCGCAACTGGCTGAAGTGGGCTCATCAACGGTTCCGGACTTGATTGCAACACCTGCCGGGTGTGATTTGTGCGACCACACCGGCTATAAAGGCCGCATTGGAATCTATGAGCTGCTCGTGTTCGATGAATCTGTTCGTACTATCCTGCGAAGTGGATTCAAACCGGACCTTCTGCGAAACGCCGCGAAATCAAAAGGAATGCGCCGTCTCCAGGACGACGCGCTTCAGAAACTCCATCTGGGTCTTACTACGCTCCAGGAGATTCAGCGGGTTGTCCCAATGGAGAACATGGGGCCCCTTGAATGCTCCGCCTGCGGTCACGAACTTCTTCCTGCGTTCCAGTTCTGCCCGTATTGTGGCATTCGTGCCGATGGAGAACACGCAGCCACAAAGTCAAAGTTTCCCCAGGATTTTATTGACGGAGTACTCACCTCATGAAAGAAAATGAAAATGGCAACAATCCTCGAGTTCACCGACGCCCGGCACGATTGTCACAATTGAGTGAGCTCCATCTGACCTACGAAGGAAGGGGCGCAAGTGTCCCAATTCGCCCTCCGGACATCAGCTCAAATGGCATGTTCGTAAACACTTCGACACATTTTCCCGAGGGCGCGGTCGTAAATCTTCGATTTCGCTTGACGCGGTCCAATATCGAAGTTCAGACTCGTGGAGAAGTTCGCTATTGTCTTGCTGGTATCGGGATCGGGGTTGAGTTCATTGGAATCGGGCCAGAGGCCGTCCGGGTCATTGAAGCGGACATTCGAGCCTCTCTTCGGCCTAGCCGTCGAAAAAGCTGACCGAAATCCGGAAAAGCCTCCGTTTCCGGTCTCCTCTGCGGAAATCTCCACCGAGTGACATTCGCGTAACTTCCGATTTTTCATTAATTTCAGAATATTTAAGGACGATCCGGGAGATTACGAATGGAATCCTTGACGGCGCCACCCCATCAGGCCCCCGGCCCCAGTACGGGTGCGCCCTCTGCCGCGAAAGTATCGACGGCAGCCATCGTCGCTACGATGCTGAAGGTCTCCCGCCAGATCAGCGATTTGATCTTTTCGCCCGGTCGCGAGCCGCAGGTGGAGATCAGCGGCCAATTGAATGAATTGAATATTGCGGGCGTAGGCAAGCTGACGCCGGAGATGACCAAGCGGATCGCCATGGATCTTATTGGAAACAATGTGCTTGTTTCCGAAAAGCTTGAAAAAGAGGGATCCACTGATCTTTCCTATGGTCTCCCCGGAATTGCGAGATTTCGCGTAAATATTTTCCGTCAGCGAGGATCACTCGCGATTGTCATGCGAGTCATCCCACAGACGATCCCCGATTTCGCCTCGCTTAACTTGCCTCCCCAACTGGGAGAAGCGGCTAATCTGAAGAACGGAATTGTTCTAGTGACGGGTCCCACCGGTTCAGGAAAATCATCGACGCTCGCGGCCATCCTGAACAAAATCAATGAGGAAAAGGCATATCACATCCTCACGATCGAAGACCCGATTGAGTTCCTGCATATCCACAAGAAATCGACCATTCACCAGCGGGAACTTCACAGCGACACCCCCAGCTTCGCTCTGGCGCTCCGTGCGGCCTTGCGTCAGGCGCCCAAGGTGATCCTCGTCGGCGAAATGCGAGACAGGGAAACAATCGAAATTGCTCTCGAAGCGTCCGAAACCGGCCACCTCGTTTTCTCGACCCTGCATACCGTGGACGCCTCCAAAACCGTTGAGCGCATCATTGGCGCGTTCCCTCTAGCCGATCAGCAAGCGATCCGGAATCGTGTATCCAAGGCCTTTCGCCTGATTATTTCCCAGCGCCTGATACCCCGAAAAGACGGAACCGGCCGCGTGGCCGCCATCGAAATCCTGAAGTCCACGATGCGCACACGCGAGTACGTTGAAAAGGGAGAAGGCGAGGGCAAGAGCCTAATTGACGCCATGAGGGATGGCGGCAACGAAGGCATGCAACATTTCGACGGCGAACTCGAGAGGCTGGTTCGCGCCGAAATCATTGACGTGGAATCTGCGCTGGGCAACTCCTCGAATGCCGGGAATCTGCGGCTTGAACTTGCCGACTATATCGAGGACTCCGCCGCAAAATCCTAGTTGTCGGAATGGCTTTTCCGAAGCACGATTCTTGCCGAAGAAGAATTCGTCTGATTTCCAGAAGTTTTCAACTGATTTTCGGAAAAAATCTCTAAAATCATCTATTCCTTCTTGACACTCCAGTTCGCTCCACATATTAAGTCCCCGCCACTTCCATCCACCCAAAATAGCTGGGAGCGAGCACGCCCTGATGGCGCGCGATTCGGCCACCTCGATTGGCGCTTGCGCTAACCACCTTAACAATCAGTGTCTTAAAAAAGGCCTAGTACCCTCATGGCCCCCGATACCAACAAAAACACATCTCGTGCGCTATCGGTTTTTTGGCGCCTCCGTTCCAAAATGAACCATGTCAAAACGAACCACCCGGTTTCGCCACGCGCTTCGAGTCGCACTCCTCGTAGGAACAGCCTCCGCGGCGTTTGCCAGCCAATCGCCGACGCTGATGACCAGCCCCAAGACGCCTCTTTGCTACTGCAAGTGCGAACATGAAACCGGAAAACAGTGCACGAAAATGTGCGAATTGCCTCAATATGAAAATCGGTGGTGGGCGACATCCAGCCACAAGAAGAGCATGACACCGATAGCCCCCGCCGCTCCGGCTCCAAATTCTGGTTCCCACAAGTCCAATCGCGCGCAAGACGCCTAGAGGTAGACGTGGGGCTGCTCGCTGCGCGGCCTCAAACCACTTCAGGGCGCATTCGCAGGATCTCTCCAGTGTGTCGGTTCTCCAACTGTAATAAGTTATCCACCGATTCCCCAAAAATCTGGAAAAAGATATAGTCCGACTTTCATATTAGAACTTTGGCTGACTGGCATTCTGCGTCTGCTTCACCGCCGTCGAGATCTGGTGCCCCGTTTCGGTCTCGATCTTCACTTCTCCCTGATCGATGTCCGTTAGGGTTGGATCGTATTCGACGTAAAGTCCTGGGAGCGTCCAGTTGAGCTGCTGAAACTGCGCCGTATAGTTGTAAAGATTCTTGAACGTCACTGCTTGCTGCTGGGTTGGCTTGCCATATTTGGCGCGCAATTGGGCGCTGGCTTGAGCGTCCCCTGCTTGTCCCGTCGTGTAGATATATAGCCCCTGTATCAATCCATTCTGGACCAGGAGCGTCCTGATACACGGTTTCGGGAGCCACGCGGGGCACTCGCCCTGAGAAAAATCGACGCCCCATGAAATTGCGCCGTTCTGGTTGGTTCGGCTGGTAACGCACGGATAAACTGGCTTTGGCGCCGATGGGCCACCCAAAAGTGCTCCCAGCGCTGCGAATCCGTCCGGGCACTGCGGCAGGCTAAAGAGTCTGTGTGGCTACTTAGGTTTTTGGTGCCGCCACCACAATATCTTGTGATGCGATAGTTGGCATCACACAATTTGTGGTTACGATTTGTAGTTGCCACACAGACTCTAAAGGCCTCGCCCAAGTGCAGGCCCAGCGCGGTGGTATCCACGCCCGCAGCGTGCGCTTTAGCAACAGAGGGATCGGGAGGAGGAGGCGGAGCGTTGGGCTTGGCCGCGGCCGAAGCGGGCGCGGAAGCCGGCGCCGCGGACGGAGCCGGGTGCCCGGTCGAAGCCAGCGTCGCGTTCGGTCCCATGCAGCCCTTAATCTTCTTGATCACGTCGCCGCGCTTCTCCACCTCTTGTACGGTAAACCCGTTGTGAAGTGGGCGGTCCGGGTAGATGACCATACAACCCGCGTTGTCGGAGTCGTCGAAGCAGCTTTCAATCGCTATCCGTTCGTTGCCGCACATGATGTTTTTATTGAATGCGATCGTTTGCGCGAAAGCGACAGGCGTGAGAAGCACGCCGAACATTATCGTGACAGCGATGGAGGCAGGCCTGATGTTCATCGCATCCTCTTCAACCAGAATTTCCTTTTTGACCTTGAAAACAGCGCCATAGTACACCCGTCTCGCTTGTTCGCATACCGTAAAGCGATTTTCATCGGGAGCACCCCCGACGGTCTGCCATGCACACCAGCACAGCACAAAATTGCCCCATTTGTGGCTTACTTTTGCAACACCCCTCCTTACCCCAACCCCGCTGTAGACA
>Ga0182024_10002302_pt1 | contig 47740 bp, 46 predicted proteins | sample P32metaG_FD_120480 | JGI IMG/M metagenome (GOLD analysis project Ga0182024, IMG submission 120480) | Permafrost microbial communities from Stordalen Mire, Sweden - P3-2 metaG (Illumina Assembly) | ecosystem: Environmental > Terrestrial > Soil > Wetlands > Permafrost | place: Sweden: Stordalen... | reverse complement strand
CTGTTCAGGAAGATAGGATCGAAATGTCTTTGCCATGATTCGAAAAACTCGCACACCTTGCGGTTCTTTTTCAAGCACAATCAGCAGGACGGAGAGGAATACTCGGACAGACTCCTAGAAGCTGGGCTTTCCTTTTAGCGTGGTTCAGGAGGGATCCAGCTTAAAAGCCTTCTTCGACGAGTCGGGCGACGGTCAGCGGCGACGCAGCGGGGTCCTTCCGCGATTCCAGGAAGCGCTCGACATATTTTGCGAGGATATCTACTTCAATGTTTACAGCGTCACCGGCGCCGAGCGAGGACAGATTGGTGTTTTCATAGGTGAATGGAATGATGGCGGTTTCAACCAAGCCGTCGTGCCAGCCCGCGACGGTCAGGCTGATGCCATCGAGTGCGATCGAGCCTTTCATTGCAACGTAACGCGCAAGTTCATCAGGCACCCGCACGCCGAACCACCAGTTCGCGCCTTCGGATTCGAGGCGCGCGACGCGGCCGATTCCGTCCACGTGGCCTTGCATGAAATGCCCGCCAAGTTCTTTCATCGCGGTCAGCGGGCGCTCAAGATTTACGCGCGTCCCGGGCTTTACTCCTCCCAGGCTCGTGCGGCGCAGCGTTTCACCGGAAAGATCAGCTGCAAAAACGGCGCCCGAAACCTCCGTAGCGGTGAGGCAGCAGCCGTTCACGGCAATGCTGCCTGATTTCGCGAGCCCGTCCGTGAGCGGGCCGGCATTTACGCGAATTCGGGCGCCTTGATCGCCCCCTTCGAACGATTCGATTGTCCCGACATATTCAACGAGTCCGGTAAACATCGTGGAAATATCCTTCGATTGCGACATCGGCGCCAAACTGCGCCGTCGTGATACCGTGAAGGTCCTGGGCCGCGCGAACGCCGTTCGCCCCTCCCGCCACGCCTTTGAAACCTGCGGCCTTGGGCGCGAGGAACACACGCATTTTATCTACAATTCCCGCGGAAAGAGCGGCTGAATTTAGAGTCGCGCCTGCTTCGAGCAGCACGCTTAGGATTTCACGGCGGCCAAGCTCGGCAATGACGGCGCGCAAGTCCGGCTTCGGGCCTCGTCCTGCAATCCTCACCACTTCTACGCCCGCGCGCCGTAACGCCCGCGCTTTCGGCGAATTGTCCTTTGCACGAGTAAACACGACGACGTCGCCATCCGCCGAGCGCACCAGCTTCGAGCGGACCGGCAGGCGCAAGCGCGAGTCCATCACGGCGCGAAGCAGTTTTCGCCTCCGGGGCAGCCCCGTCCGGTCGGTCAGCATCGGGTCGTCCTCCAGAATGGTCCCAATGCCTGTGAGCAACGCGTCGGAGCCGTAGCGCATTCTCTGGACTTCCGCGCGGGATTCTGGGGACGAAATCCAACGGTTTTTTAGCGGAGGCCGCGCGCGCCCACGCGGATGCGGAAGGACAAGCTGGCCGTCGAGAGTGAGGGCTGACTTGAGCGTCACGAGGGGATGCTTTGTAACAATCCATTGCGCGAAAGCTTCATTGAGGCGGCGCGCCTCTGTTCCGCGCAATCCGACGACAACATCAATGCCCGAGGCGCGCAGATGCTTGAATCCGCGCCCCGACATCGCAGGATTTGGATCTTCCATCGCGGCCACGACGCGCGCGACGCCTGCGCCAATCAACGCATTCGTGCACGGCCCGGTTCGTCCGATGTGACAACACGGCTCCAGGTTGATGTACAGGGTTGCTCCTCGCGCCGCTTCTCCAGCAACATCCAGCGCAACGATTTCTGCATGACGCAAACTGTCATAGGTATGAAATCCCTCGCCGACGATTTTTCCATTCCGAACCATAACACCGCCAACGTTGGGATTGGGGCTTGCCAACGCAACACCGCGCTCCGCAAGCGCCAGTGCATAATCCATGAAGCAGACATCGATGGCAGCCGCGAATTCCGTATCCGGGGATACATTCTCTTTCATCGACGTGGTCAATCGAAAAGGGAAGAAACAAATGTTTCGGCGTCAAAGGGCACCAGGTCTTCCATGGTTTCGCCCGTGCCCACGTAAGTCACGGGCACGCCCAGTTCGCGCGTGATCGCTACAACGATGCCGCCCTTGGCCGTGCCGTCGAGCTTGGTCAGGACAATTCCCGTAACGCCCGCGGTCGCGGTGAATTCACGCGCTTGCGGCAGCCCGTTCTGGCCCGTCGTCGCGTCCATCACAAGCAGCACGTCATGCGGAGCGCCGGGCACGATTTTCGCGGCCGTGCGTTTCATTTTATCGAGCTCGGCCATCAAGTTTGATTTGGTGTGCAGGCGGCCGGCGGTATCCACGATGACGACATCGGCATTTCGCCCCAGCGCGGAAGAAAGCGCGTCGTAGACTACGGCCGCGGGGTCGCCACCCGATTTAGTTTTGATGATTTCAGAGCCGGTCCGCGCAGCCCACACGCCAAGCTGCTCGATGGCCGCGGCGCGGAATGTGTCGCCGGCGGCGAGTACCACGGTTTTTCCGCTCTGGCGCAAGCGATGCGCAAGTTTGCCGATTGTGGTGGTTTTCCCTGTACCGTTCACCCCGACCACAAAAATGACGTAGGGGCGCGGCTCTTGCGCCGGCGCGGAAGATCCATTGGGAGAAGGCAGAGTTCGCAGGACATGTAGGAGCTGGTTTTTGAGTTCCGCTTTGAGTTCCGAGGCAGTGTTGAGCGCGTGCCGGTCGAGTTTCTGCCGCACCGCTTCGAGGATCTGGTGTGTGGTGCGGGGGCCCAGGTCTGCAGCGAGCAGCGCGTTCTCGAGTTTTGTCAGCAACTCGGGATCGATTTTCTTCTCGCCCGAGATGAGGTCTTCGACTTTGGCTGCGATCTGCGTCCGCGTTTTTGAGACGGATTGCTTCAGACGATCGAGCAGGGAGCCGCCCTTTTTCGCCTCGTCCTCTTTTTTGTCGCCGAAAATGGAAAGCATGGATGTGTCGCGGCCTCGCGCGTCGAATCACTCATTCTAGCAGAACGGAAGAGGGTAACACGCAGCGGGGCCGATTCCCCCCGTCCAAAATAAGCCTCACTCGATGTAAACCCCCGGCGGTAGAATCCGTCTCAACTTAGCGATGGGACACGCAGCGAACACCGAATTGGCTGTCATTGCTCAAAATGGTGAAATTGCTGAGCTTGAAGACTTTTCCTCTCTTGTTGGCCGGTATCGGCCGCGAATCTTCCGCTTCCTGCTGCTGTCCCTGCGCGATCATGATGCCGCCGAGACCTTGGCTCAGGAATGTTTCCTGAAAGCTTACCAGGCCCGGGGAGCCTTCCGAGGCGAATCCAAACTTGGCACTTGGCTCACGCAAATTGCAGTGAATCTCGTCCGGGATCACACTCGTAACCGGCGGCTTCAATTCTGGAAAAGGACACAGGCTTCAAGCGAGATCTTCGACAACCTCAGCAAGAGCGTCGCGGATCGCAGTAGTTCGCAGGAAGCAGCCCTGCTTGCGAAAGAACAGTTGAAGGCCGTGTGGAGCGTCGCAGCGAAACTTTCAGAGAAACAGCGCACCGTTTTTCTTTTGCGATTTGTCGAGGATCTCGACTTGCTCGAGATTGCGGAAATCACTGGAATGAAAGAGGGGACCGTGAAATCGCACCTTTTTAGGGCCGTCGAGGCGGTTCGGAAGCACCTCAAGGGGACGTCATGAGCCAGCATCTTTCGCGCGCACGAATCTCCGAGTTGGTGATCGAGTCGCAAGAGGACAACGAGAAAGCGCACCTCGGCGCGTGCGCGGCATGCAGCGAGGAACTTGCGGAATTGCGATCGGCAATTGCCACGTTCGGTGACGCGGCGCGAAATTTGAGCGGACTGCAGGTTTCGCGCGAATTACCACTGCGGTCATTCGTTGAACCGAAGAAACAATGGATGAGCGCTTCGCGGGCTGGATGGGGGTTGGTGGCAGCCTGTGCCTTGGTGCTCTTGATTTGGCTGCCGATCCACAGAAAACACGAGTCTCAACGAGTCGCTTTGTTGAATGCGCAGAACGATGAAATCCTCATGGAACAGATCGATACTCAGGTGTCGCGCAGGGTTCCCGCCGCGATGGACCCGCTTGCCAATCTCATTTTGGACGGAACGAACAGCACGAATCAAGCGACAGATACCCAAGCCGGATCTCATGGAAATGGAGAAAAACAATGAAAAACTACATTCCTGCAATTGGACTCTTACTCATTTTTGGTGCAACTTCGGTTTCAGCGCAACAACCTCCCGATCGTCCGAGGCCTCCCGCCGGCCAGCAGCTTGGCGGCCCGCAACCAGACGACCCGGGAGGACCTCCGCCGATGGGCCCCGAGCGTCCGCCGATCGAACGGGCGCTGAACGCCGGGCCTCCGGGGAGGTGGTGGAAAAATCCCGACATGATTCAGAAGCTTTCGCTTACTGCGGACCAGCAGAAGAGGATGGATGATATTTTTCAGGAGAGCCGTTTGAAGTTAATAGATTTGAACGCCGCGCTTCAGAAGGACGAAGCGATCCTCGAGCCGCTTGTTGCCGCCGATCAGCCTGATGAGGGGAAAATTCTGTCTCAAATTGATCGCGTTGCTCAGGGAAGGGCTGAATTGGAAAAGGCTAACGCGCGAATGCTGCTCGGGATTCGGCGCGTTCTGAACCCGGATCAATGGAAAATCCTTTCATCGGAAGCGCCTCCTTCCCCTCCTCCCAGGGGTGATCGCCCGGGAAGACCCTCGCCTCCAGGGCCTGCAGGAGGACTTGGGCGCGGCCCAAGGCCGCCAGCTCCTCCCGCGAATTAGTAGTTGAGATGAATGCACTTCGCCGCCAGGGCCCAAGTTCGGGCCCTGGCGTTTTTTTGTCTCATGCACAAAAGGAATGGGAGGGGCTTGACCCTGCTTGTAGGATGAGCTTTAAACTTCGACGAGCGAGGCGCTGAGGCGCAGTTTTCCGGCTTGTACGGCGCGGTCGAGGGCATCCACAACTGCTGCGTCGAACTTTACGTCCACCAGGCTGCGAATGCGGTTTAGCGCGAATTCCAGGTCCATTCCCGATTGGTAGGGCCGGTTGGTCGTTACGGCGTCGAGGGTGTCGGCGACGGCGATAATACGCGCCATCAGGGGAATTTCATCACCCCGCAAGCCATGAGGATAGCCGCCTCCGTTCACGTGTTCGTGATGCAGCTCGATGCCCGGCAGCATTTCCTTCATTTGGGCGACCGGCCGCATGATGTTCGCGCCTTTCGAGGGATGCTGCTTCATCAGCTCGAATTCTTCAGGAGTAAGCGCGCCGGGCTTCTTCAGCACACGATCATCCACTCCGATCTTGCCGACGTCGTGAAGCAGCGCCGAGATGCGTATTTTTTCAAGTTCCTTTTCGTTCAGGTCCAATTGCTGCGCGATGATGACGGAATATTTCGCGACGCGGCCGGAATGGCCACGTGTATAGGGGTCCTTTTCGTCGATCGCTGCGGCAAGCATGCGAATCGAGCCCAGGAAAAGCTCGTGGTTGCGATCCGCCGCCTGTTTGAGCTGCTCGACGAACTCTTCGATGTCCCCGGCCATACTGTTGAAAGTTTCGGCCAGTTCGCTGATTTCCGCGGCGCCCTGCACGGGAGTTCGCTGGTGAAATTCGCCGCGGCTGATGGCGAGAGTGGACGCTGCAAGAGCCCGGATGGGCGTGCTGATGCCCACGGCAAACAGATAGCCGAGGATCAGCGCTGCAAACGTGACGACCCCAACGAACTTGAGCGCCTGGGTGTTCAATTCCGTGACGCCTGCATCCTCGCGCGCTTTGTCGAGGCTGCGCTGCGCCACGACGGCCCAGTTCAGGTCAGGGATGGTGCTGTAGGTTCCGACCATTTCCTCTTTGTGCCCGCCGTCCTGCGTGGAAAACCGTCGCAACGTTTCGGTCGTGCGGAGTCCCTCCGGCAAACCGGTAACTTGGCCAATGACGGGCGAAATCAGCCGGGCATCCGCGCCGGGTACGAACTGGCGCGTATCCGGGTGAGCCACGAAGTGTCCACTGTGATCCACGACAAACACGACGCGCCCGCGAACGCTGGTTTCCTGTAGGCGCCGCAGGATTCCGTCGAGTGAAACAACGGCCGCAAGCATTCCCGAAAACTGATCGTTTATGACCAGCGGCACGGCCATGACGAACGCGGGTTTATTCTCCGTGCCGATCGCCAGCGGATCGCTGCGAAACACCAGGGACTGCGCGCACGATGTAAACGCACGTTGCAGGGCCTTGCTCACGAAAGGATCCTGTTCCGCCTGAAAATTTCCGGCGCCAGCGCCCTTGGCGTTCGTGCCCACCGCCGTCAGATACATAATGTTGGGATTGCTGGCGACGAAATTTTCGAGCACGCGCGTTACCTGGGGAGCGCGTCCCGCGTCGTCCACTTTATCGGTAAGGTCCGTGAGCGCCAGAATTTGCCGCTCGCTGATCAATTGCTGATACAGATTGGTGTCAAACAACTGAATTTCTTCCGCGACGGACCGTGTTACTTCGGTTTGCTGCACGCTTTCAGTATCGGTCAGTTTCGCCTGGCTCAGTTCCAGAACCTGGTGGTGATAAAGTGCCAGCGGCAGCACGCTGACCAGCAGCATGGCTCCCAATACCAGCCACAGGATTCTTGGCCGGCGGAAGAGCTTCGATTTGAGGTGTTCCAGGTCCACGGTCGGGGTCTGTCCATCTTAATTCTACGACCCCATTAGGATGGACAACAGCGAGGAAACCACGACTGACGCGGATTAGCTACGGGGAGGGATATTCAGACGATTAAGATGGCGATGTATCCCGTGTCCTTTCAATGGGCTGCGACTATTCCTGCTTTAGCCGCCGTTCCATCAGGTCTCGGATGGCATCTCGCGTCGCGCGACCCGCCTTCAAGACCGCGTGAACTTGTTCAGTGATCGGCATTTCAATTCCCGCCCGGTGAGCAAGTTCGAGCGTCGCCGCTGCCGTGCCTACGCCCTCGGCTACCATTCGCGTGGCGCCCAGAATTTCTCCGAGTTCGCGTCCTTTGCCCAGTTCGATGCCGACCGAGCGATTGCGGCTCAGCGCGCCGGTCGAAGTCAGTACCAGGTCGCCGACTCCGGCGAGGCCAGCCAAAGTGTCACGGCGACCGCCAAGCGCGACGGCGAGACGCGTCATCTCCGCAAGCCCGCGCGTAACCAGGGCGGCCATCGTGTTGGTGCCGAGCCCCAGCCCCGTGCAGACACCCGCCGCGATCGCGATCACGTTTTTCACAGCTCCCGCAATCTCGGTGCCGATCAGATCGTCATTCGTGTAGAGACGGAATCTGGGACCCGAGAATTCCTCCTGAACTTCCGCTGCCAGCGCTTTGTCCGCCGAGGCGAGGACAGCCACGGTAGGATCGCCCTCAGCGACTTCGACCGCAAAGCTCGGACCGGAAAGGACAGCGATGCGCGGAGTGGAATTTGCGTCCAATTTTCCGCCCGCCTCCAAGGGGACTCCGGCTCCAATCTCCTGGGTTATTACTTCGCTGATGCGCGCGTGCGTCGAGGGCTCAAGTCCCTTGGTCGCGCTGACGAATACCGAAAGAGGCGCAAGGTGGGGACGCACGGCGCGATACACGTTGCGGGCGTGAGCCGCGGGCATCACGCCCAGGACGATGTCCGCTTCGGCAAGGGCCGTTTCGAGCGAGCCCGTGACTTTAACTTCCGCCGGCAACTCGAAACCGGGCAGGTAGATTTCGTTGACGCGCTTGGTGCGAAGCACCTCCACGACGTCCGCGCTGTGGGCCCATAACGCGATGCGGTGCGGACGCGTGGACCGCGTCAGCGCGATCGCCAGCGCCGTGCCCCAGCTTCCACCGCCGATAATCGCAATTTTTTTCACGATTTATTTCGCCTGAATTCAAATCGGGGCTCGGTGCCGATCATGAGCCGTTCGATATTCCAGCGATGCTTCACGATCACCATAAACGCTGCCAGCAATGTGCCAGTGGATAACGTAGCGGGCGGGGCGTGCCCGGGCGCGTACAGGATATACACGAGGAGCGGCAATGAGGCTGCGGCGGAAACCGAAGCAAGTGAAACATATCGCCAAAAAACAAGCACGAGGGCGAAGACAATCATCGCTACAGCGACTGCGGGCCAGCAGATTTTCAGAAATACGCCCAGCGCGGTGGCGACTCCTTTGCCTCCTGAAAATTTCAGCCAGACGGGAAAGATGTGGCCGAGGATCGTGGCAAGTCCCGCATAGGTCATGAACCGGATGCTCTCGCCGGAGAAATGACCGATCAGCCAAACGGCGAAATAGCCTTTCGCCGTATCGAGGATCAGTGTGGCGACGCCGACGGCCCATCCTGCCGTTCGAGCGACGTTGGTGGCCCCAATATTGCCGCTTCCCATGAAGCGAATGTCGCCGCCGCTTTGCATGCGAACCAGCAGGTAACCGAACGGAATCGAACCGAGCACGTATCCTGCCGCAACCACCATCCACAGTACCGGCATGCTCACTGGCATTTCCTGAATCACCGAGATTCGCCCTCCGCACCAAATGTTGCCAGCCGAGTATATTCCGCGCCGCCGCGTTTCAGAACGCTTTGATACAAATGAAATTCTTTCGCGACCCCGCTGCCGAATTCGAGCGGTCCCACAGCGGCGATTCCCTTATGCAAACGATTGAGATTTTTCGGGGAATCCAGCCGCGCGAGGGTCAGGTGCGGCGAGAACGCGCGCTGCTCCCGTGTGATGCCGAGCGGTTCAAGAGCCGCATCCACCGCAGCGGCGAGTTCGCCCAATGCTGGACCTGCTTCAATCCCGGCCCAGAGCACGCGCGGGCGGCGTTGATTGGGGAAAAATCCAAGGCTGCGAAAAATGATTTTGATGGGGGCGGGAAAGGGCACAGTTTGGAGTGCTGCTTTGATGTCTTCCATTTTTTCGGTTGGGACTTCGCCGATAAATTTCAGCGTAACGTGCGCGCCTTCGATGCGAACCCATCGCGCGTCGCGTAACTGTTCTCGTAATCGCTTAACTAGGGCGCCGAGGGACGCACGCACATCCTCAGGAATATCAAGCGCGACGAAGAGACGCACGCAGTCAGCCCTTTGGTCCGCTTTTTGGCTGTGCCGCGTAAAGAAAATATCGGCGCACCAGATCCAGCGCCGACTGCGAGGCTTGCCAGCGAATGCGGTCCCGGTCGCCTGGAAAGAACACGCCGCGTTCCTTGCTCCCGGACGCCGCCGCGATCGCGATGTGCACCGTGCCAACAGGTTTTTCCGGCGTGCCTCCTGTTGGGCCGGCCACTCCGGTGATGCCGATTCCTAGCGTTGCGCCGGTGCGGCGGCGAATTCCATCGGCGAGGGCGACGGCAACCTCCGGGCTGACGGCGCCGCGCGATTCGATAATTTCCGCGGGCACGTCCACCCACGCCGACTTCAGCGTGTTGCTGTAGGAAACGACTCCTCCAAGAAAATACGCGGAGCTTCCCGAGATTCGCGTGAGCCGTTCGGCGAGCAGGCCGCCGGTGCAGCTTTCCGCCGTGGCAATCGTCGCGTGTTGCAGCGTCAGCTCGCGCGCAACGACTTCTTCCATGGATTCTCCCGCAGTAGTAAATACCGCCTCGCCCAGCGTCATCACGATACTGTCCTGGATTTCCTGCAGCTCTCGATCGGCCGCCGCGGCGTCGGCGGACCATGCGCGCAGGTGGACCTGAATTTCTCCCGGCGCGGTCAGGATTGTCGTCTGCACATTTTTGTACCGCGTATAAATCGGCGCGATGCGCTGGTCGACGTCGGATTCTCCCATCCCGGCGACACGCAATTCGCGCGCTAGAAGGCGCACTCCTGTGGAAAGACGAGCGAGTCGCGATTCAACCTGGGCGTTGAACATCGCTTTCAATTCGTGCGGCGGCCCGGGGAGCAGCACGACGATCCGTCCGCGCGCTTCAAGCCACAATCCGGGAGCGGTGCCGCGCCTATTTTCGAGCACGGTCGCGCCTTCGGGCACCATCGCCTGACGGGCGTTCACCTCCGACATGGCGCGGCCAATTTGACGGAATCGAGCTTCGATCATGCTCATCACGGCGGGATCGCGCGAAAGTTTTCGACCGAGCAAATCGGCCACGGCCTCGCGCGTGCGATCGTCCTCGGTTGGGCCAAGGCCGCCGCTCGCGATCACCAGTTCGGAGCGCTCGATCGCGTCGGCAAACGCTTCTCGCAAGTCCGCGAGTTCATCGCCTACCACGGTTTTGCGGGTAACTTCGATGCCCAGGCGATTCAGTTGCGCGGTAAGAAAAAGGGAATTGGTGTCCACCCGGTCCGGTGTGAGCAGTTCCGATCCGACCGCGATGATTTCAGCCTTCATGGTTGGGTTAACGCGGGAGCGGCAATCCTTCCACTTCCCAGTCGAGGCTGAAGAGCGCGCCGGTCGTCGCCAGGATGGCGCGATGGCCCGGCAACAGCGCGAGGCCGACGATCCCGCTGCCACCAAGCACAAGTTCGGGAGTGCCATCAGTAGCAATTCGCACGACGCCGCGGCGACCCGCGTACGATGCCGCGACGTAGAGGTTCCCACGGCGGTCAAATGCCAGCCCCTGCGGCCTGCCAAGGCCACGGAAAAATGTGCTGACCTCGCCCTTTTGGTTAATGCGAAAAACGCGATCGAAACTTGATGTGGTCGGGCCGGTGACGAATAGCTCTCCAGTGGGGCTGAACGCAAGATGATATGCCGCGACGGAAGGCTCAAGCGTCGCGAAGACGAAAATTTCACGGCTAGGGTTGATCTTGAAAATTGTCCCACTGCGGTCGCCGACAAACAAATTGCCGATCGTATCGAACGCGATTCCCGTCGCCGTGCCCATGCCCTCGATCCAAAGGCTGGAACGCCCGTCCGGACCGACGCGGTGTATCGTGCCATCATTGCGGCCGGAAACGTAAAGGTACCCCTCGCGGTCAAGGGCCAGGCCCGTGGGGTTCATCATTTCCGTGACGAACGGCTTCACTTCATAGTTCGGAGTGATCTTGTAGAGCGAGACCGCGACTTTTTGTCCACGCTGCCCGCTGTAGGTGACGTAGATGTTGCCTTCAACGTCCACGGCGGGATTCGATACCGGGTGAAGATTGTCGGCAATCTGCACGCCCAGATGAAATGCGAAGGGCTGGCTCTCGGCACGCGAAGTTTCGACGCGCACGATCCCGCCCACGGCGCCCTCCGGGACGCGCGCGATCAGATGATTTTGCGCGGAGATCAGCAGGCTCGCTTCGGTTTCACCGAAGCGCACGCGAGGGCGCGTGTTGGGGCGCGGCACGAACCCGCTGCCATAAATCGTGACGTCGCCGCCGGGTATGGCAGCTCCCGGTTGTATGCGGTCAATGCGCGGTATGCCGTTGGTTTCCAATTTTAGTTCTCGAATCAGTTAGAGGCCAGCGGCACGCGCGATCCAAAGTCCCAGTGCCGCGTAAATTCCTGCGATCCAGTCGTCGGCCATGATACCCCAGCCGCCGGGAAGAGATTCCGCTTGCCGCGCGGGGAACGGCTTCCAAATATCAAAGACACGAAAAAGTATAAAGCCCAGCAGCAAATATTTCCAGTTGACCGAATTCAGCATACTTACTCCGAGCGGGTGGTTCGCCCAAATCATCGGAATATCCCGAGGAAGTCTCACCACAGGAGAATGTCGCGGCCAGAATCCGCCGAATAAGAGCGTGAGCTGCTGTCCTGAAACTTCGTCGACGACAACTTTCTGTGGGTCCTTGACGTTCCAATACTTCGCTGTGCGATGCGCGGCCCAGACTCCTATGAGTGCCACTGCGACCGCTAGCAAGCACTGCAAGGCGATAAGAGGATCGATTGCGGGAGGTTCTGCAGGGTTCGGCTCACTAAAGATGACACCGCCCACTTTTGTACCAATAAGCATGACCCAGGCAGGGAAGGTGGCCAGAGCGATGCCGCCCAAAGACCCGAATGTCCCGGGTGCTTTCGGCAGATACCCAAGTCCGAACGCCGTCGCTATTGCTATCGAGACGCGCGGTTTTCGCGCGGAGTTACTCGTCTTCGGAGTCGGAGTGCTGGGGGTGGGCTGACTCATTGGCTTCGATCTCTTCGGGCTCCGATTCGTCCATCATCGGCACGGACACTTTGTACTTTTCCATGGCCCAGTTCCCGAGGTCGCGTTCGCGGCAGCGTTCGCTGCAGAACGGAAACTCCGGAGATGTTTCCGTATCCGTGGGCTGCTTGCAGATGGGGCATTTCAGTTTCATGCAAGGGTGCCTGAGTTCGGTTTAAGTAGCGTAGGCTTTAGCCTGCGCGGGTTCTGATTGCCATTGCAAAATGCGCGCAGACTAAAGTCTACGCTACTAGAATCTACCCCAAAACACGCAGCGATGCTCCCGTGGCGACACATTGCACAGGTGCAGTAGCCGTAGCGAATGCGGCAGCCGGCCGCGGCACGTCAATAATTTCCACGACGCGCCCTACCAAATCGTACTCATGCGTCTCGGTGATTTCTACCGTAACCACGTCGCCGGGCTTCGCGGACAATTGCGTCTCCGGCACTTCAATGTCGTTCAGGTACAACTTGCCGTCGATATCGGGCGCCATTCCCTCGAGGCGCGCTTCCCAGACCAGCGGCGTGTCCTTGGAAGGGCCCTCGACGATTGCCGTCGCGCGCTGGCCGCGAAAGCGGCGGAGTTTTCGCGCCGAAATTTTCTGCTGAATTTCCATCAGATGATTCTGGCGATCCTTGATTGTATCTTCGTCCACTTTTTCATCAAGCGCGAAGCTCGACGCGTTGTCCACGTCCGAATACGAAAATACGCCCATCCAGTCGAATTCCGCCGCGACGACGAAATCGCACAGTTCCCTGAAATCGCTTTCCGTTTCGCCGGGGAATCCGACGATGAAGGAAGTCCTCAGCGAAACTCCGGGAATCGTCGCGCGAATGCGCCGCAACAATTGAAGGAACGCTTCGCCACTCGATCCGCGTTTCATGCGCGCAAGGACGTTGCGGCTGGCGTGCTGCAGCGGCATGTCCATATATTTTGCGAGTCGGGGGTGCGCGGCAATGGTGTCGAGCAGGCGCTGCGTCACGCGGTTCGGATAGCAGTAGAGGAATCGCACCCACTGCAAACCTTCGACGCCTGCCAGCCGCTCCATCAGCACCGCCAGGCCGTCGCGAAGCCCCATGTCTTCACCGTAGGACGTGGTGTCCTGGCCGATCAACGTCACTTCGCGGACACCGGCAGCCGCGAGGTTTTCCGCTTCGCGAATGACGGATTCAAATCGCCGGCTGCGAAATTTTCCACGCAGCTGCGGGATGATGCAGAACGTACAGGGATGGTCGCAGCCTTCCGCAATTTTCATGTAGGCGGCGTGCCGCGGCGTCGAGAGAATTCGCGGCGTGAGGTCGTGATACAGATAGGAAGGCAGGATTGCCGCAGCCCCTGCGCCGAAACGCAGTTCACCTTCGACAGCCGCCAGGATGTTTTCCACTTCGCCCGTGCCGACCACGGCATCCACTTCGGGAATCTGTTCGAGGATTTGTGCGCGGAACCGCTCCACCAGGCAGCCGGCCACGATTAATTTTTTCGCGACGCCGAATTTCTTGTACTCCGCCATCTCGAGGATCGTGTCAATCGATTCCTTCTGCGCTGGGGCAATGAAGCTGCACGTGTTGACGACCAGGACTTCGGCTTGCTCCGCGTGAGGCGTGAATTCGTAGCCGTTGCGCGCAAGAATGCCCATCATCACCTCGCTATCCACGAGGTTCTTCGGACATCCCAGGCTAATGAATCCTGCTTTTGGCATGAAAGGTCGCTTCACGAGCGAAACCACTTCGCGAGTCCATCATTCTAGCATGGCGTGAAGTCTGGTGCCGCGCCGGGCTTCAGCGCGGGCGAAGCAGCGATTGAATGCGGTTGATCAGCGAGGACGCTTGTTTGGGGTCTGCCGTCTGCCCGCCGAACCGCGCCGCCTGGTAGATTCCAGTGAGTTCGTGAACGGGAGGGACGAGACTCGGGTCAGGCAGCGACGTCGCAAATTCCTGCGGGGTTTGGCCGGGCGACTTGCGGATGCCGCGCCGCGCCAGCACGCGAAGCATCTCGTTGTACTGGAGCGTTGCGACGTGCGGCGTCATCACGCTGGCAGGAGCGATGCGTAAATGCCAGAGCGTCATCAATCGCTGGCGAATCCCAGGCTGTAGTAGCAGGAAACCGATAAAAAGCGTGCCAAAAATTGCAAGGAATGACGGCAACGCATCAGGAGCGCGGACAATCCGGGTCTGCCATTGTTGCAGCCAATCGGTGGCCGAGAGGCGCGCGTTTGTGAAAGTTTCCTGAACGCGCTCAGTCCAATTGCGCGACACGCGTTGCACATTTTGCGCCAGCGTGAATTGGTGCAGAATATCGTAATTGATCACCCACTCGCTCCACTGCAGCTCGAACCAGTCCCAGTAATGTCCCAGCGTCGCAAAGAATCCCGGAGGTTTTTCATCCGACGGCGGCGTAGGATCGAACGTCAGCCATCCGAACCCGGGGAAATAGGCCTCGACCCAGCTATGCGCGTCGCTGGCGCGTACGACAAAGTCGCCGCCAACATTGTTGTACTCGCCGGTCAGGAATCCATTGATATATCGAGCGGGAATGCCTGCCGAGCGAAGCATGACGGTCATGGCAGCGGCAAAATATTCGCAGTGCCCCGCGCGCTTCTGGAAGAGGAAATAGGCCAGCGGGTCGGCCTGCGGCGGCCCGGACAAATCCAGCGTGTATCCGTAATGGGATCGCAGGTAGCTTTCGATGGCCCTCGCCTTGTCGTACGGATTGTCGGCATGCGCTGTGATCTCTTTCGTCAGCGCCGGGATGCGCGGGTCGAGCGTCGGCAGCTGCAGATAGGTTTTGGTCATGCCCTCCGGGTAATCCGTGCCCGCTTTTCGCAGCGCGACCAGGGGCGGCGTCGGGATCACCGACCGCGCTTCGTACTGCATCCGGGAATAATTGTGGTACGGATTGAAGATCGAGCCTTCGGGATCTTTCAGCAGGTAGGCGCGCCGCTGTCCATATCCACCTCCGCCTGCATCTCCGTTGAATCGCCCGCGCAGGCTATCCACGTCGCTCGCGACAAACAGCGCCGAACTCGCGATTGGTTCAAGCAGCACGGTGTAATGGATGGGTATGCCCGTCAATTGTGGCTGGCCGGAATGCAGGCGAAACCAACCCTCGGAGGTCGGCAACAGCGTGGTGGGTTCGTGCGGCTCGTTGTACCAACGCTTCCCGTCGAATTCCGTCAGCGCGATTCCGCGCCAGTGCATGCCTCGCGCGGCAATCATGCCTCCCTCAACGCTGATGCGCATGACCACGACGCCGCTTTTTTTGATTTCGCCGATTTCGCCGAGTTCGACGTCATCGGTGAAGCCTGAAATCAAAGTGGGCTGCAGGTTGAAACCGGACATGTATCCGCTATTGAATCGCGGGAGCACGAAGAAAATCACCGACCCGATCACCACTGCCGCGAAGGCCATACCGATGGACGTCACTCCAAGCGCATTGTGCAGGTGTTGTGCCGCGCTCGTGCCGGATTCTACCGGGGGCGTCACCGCGCCTTGCGCGCTCTTCCACATCTCCAGGCCCACAAAGGTGGAGACTGCTAGAGCCAGGAATACGAAGAAAAAAACAAGAAAAACCGTGTCAACGGTCAGGATGGCCGAAGCCAGCATGGTAGCGAACGCCATCATGGTCAGGAACAGGTAATCGCGCGTTGTCGAAGCGCTGTAGAGCCGCACTACGATCGCGAACAGCATCAGGTGAATCGTCGCTAGCAATGCCGCGTACAGCCCGGGATTCTGTGCGTCCCTGGCCAAAATGCGAGAGACGACCCAGAGGTCGAACGGAAAGAAAATGAAATACCCGATCGTCAGCCAGGTGCCGACGCGATTGGAAATCTCCGAGCCCTTTCCGCGCCACCAGCGGTAGCCCTTAAACAACAATGCCGCGGGAAGCAGCAGGATCGAAACCAGGTCGAGTTTCCCCGTCGAGACCAGCGTCAGCACGCCTGTAAGTAGCAGAAGATAAAGGGAGATCTCGAAATGGCGCCTCAGGGCTGAGAGGTGTCCTGGGAGGCTATCGGCGCGAAAGGGGGCTGCGGAGGCCATGGCGCGAATCCTAGTGTAACATCCGGCGCGGCCGCCGGGATTTGATGGGGCCAACTTGATAATGTATCGAAGGAACCTGAAATATCGCGCGGCCTATGACGTTCGCCTTTATCCGTGCTACTCGATGCTGAGGATCGCTATGGCACTCGCACCTTTGCGGAATCAGCCAGCGCGGCATGGGCGATTTTCCGTGTTGCGCTTGATACCGGCAGTTTGCCAAGGCCCCCGAGAGCGGCAATGCGCGACCCCTCGAGGCGCGGCAGGCGCGCGAGGCGAATCACAAATGGTAAAAGACGAATTTCGCGAAACGTTACCGCGTGCCGGGTGGTTCCCAATGCTTTCAGGTTTCCGTTCACCACGATCTTGAAATTCTCGCGCATGTATTCTGTAAGTTCGGAAGCTGCGTCTGCGGCGGTTTCGAGGGCGGGGAATTGCCACATCCGCGAAAAAAGTGCGCCGTCGCCTCCGGATTGGCGAACCAGCAACGTGCGGCCTTTCGGGTCCAGCAACACTGCGGCCGCCAAAGTGATTTTCATCGTCGTTCGTTTCTTGCGCGGGGCGGGGATGTCGCCGGTGATGCCGAGTTTTCGCGCGCGGCACCACAAGCCGACGGGACATTCCACGCACTTTGGAGATTTCGGAGTGCAGATCGTTGCTCCCAACTCCATCATCGCCTGGTTCCAGTCGCCAGGAGCATTGCGGGCAAGCACCGTTTGCGCCGCCGTTTCAAGATTTCGCCAGAGCGAAGAAGAGCGCAAATCGCCGTGCACGGCTCCGAGCCGCGCGAGCACACGTGCAACATTCCCGTCCAGCACCGCCAGGGGTTGGCCGTACGCGATGCTCAGAACGGCCGCTGCTGTGTATCGTCCGATTCCCGGCAGGTCGAGCGCCGTTGCATGATCTCGCGGGAAATTGCCGCCGTGCCGGGCCGAAATTTCCTTTGCTGCCTGATGCAGATTTCTGGCGCGGCTGTAATATCCCAGGCCGGCCCAACGCTCCAGGACCGTTTCAGCTCTTGCGCGCGCCAGCGATTGCACTGTCGGAAATCTTGCGAAGAACCGCTCATAGTAGGGAATCACTGCGGCGACTCGCGTCTGCTGCAGCATGATTTCCGAAATCCAGATCGCGTAGGGGTCCTGGGTCCGCCGCCAGGGAAGATCGCGCTTGCGCCGGGCGAACCAGGCAAGCAAGCGCCGCCTGATTTTTGGAATTTCCGACGCGGGGATCTTGAGGACACTCACTGGGCGCATTTTCGCACAACACGAATTGGAACGGAAATCTCGGACGTGGAGACGTTTTCATAGAGGTGGTTGCGACACGCACATTTCGGGATGGAATGGGCACCTTGAAAATCGAAGCGCTATTCCATTCGGAGCAGCCGCAATCTAAAGGGAAGACATGAAAAGAAAATATGAGGAGTTCCACAGGCTGGTGGGGATTGACCCGCGCGGCTGGCCGGTAATGACAATCTTGAAAACGTCCGACGCATCTTCCAGCGAATCGAGAAAACTGGTGCCTGCCGGAGGTTTCAGAGGCGTGACGTTCGCCAGGCAGCGCAGCACGTCGTAAATGATTTCTCCGGCGGTCACACGCGGAGTCGCAAATCCGGCAGAACGAAATTCCAGCACGGAATTGATTTCATGGAAATGCCACGCCAGGCCAGCACACAGCGTCACGGCCCGCTCGAATTTCTCCACGGTTTGCGGGTCCAGATTGCCGGCGGCCAGATAAGGGTCAAACGCCAGCAACACGCGCCGTTCGTCCTCGCGCGCGTACTCGCGAACTTGCAGAGCGCCGGACCTGGCCGAAGCCTTCCAGTCCATATACCGGGCGCTGTCATTGAATTGATAATCGCGAATCGCATAGAGATCATGCCCGCGCCCGCGCTGGTAGCTTTCCAGCTCGCCGCTGACGAGGGGAAGGATTTCGTAAAATTCCTCAGTGGGCTGGATGGGCGGATACGCGATCGCTTCAACGTCGGAAACGACGTGGCGCGTTTTCTCAAGAAACCCAAACGGGAATTTCGTGCGCAGCCCAAAGGCGTCCTGCCGGTAGACCCCGCGCCGCGGAAAGGTCAATTCGACATTTTGGCGCACCGCCTGCCGGTGGGGGATATGCGGGAAGTAAATCGGCTGCCCCAAAATGGATGGCGGAGAATTGGCTGCGGCAATTTTTTTATGCTTCGATTTCAGGTCGCTTACCAGCGAGATCGAAAACGATGGGGTGAGTTGCTTCGTATTTTTAAGCTCGGCGATGGCCATGACTGCGCGCTTGGCGAAAATGTGCTCGGGCAATTCGAGCCGCACGTCCACTCCGCTCAGGACGATCCGCGATACCATTCCGGAGATCAGCACTCCCGCCAGCAGGCACGCCAGCACCATAAACAGGAGGTTGTTGCCGGTATTGAGCGCGGCCACGGCAACCACGAAAATGCCGCCGAGGTAGACCCCGCCTTCGCGCGTCACCTTGTAATCGATCTGATGGGTGAGCCAGCGCAACGGCGTCCGCCGCGCGAGCACCGGCACAATTGTCAGCGCGACCCATCCTGCCAAGGCCAACGCCGCCAACGCTGACATCGCTGCGACCGTGAGATGACCTTCCTGTGCCGCTGCCCCGGAATACAAGGCGAGAAACAGGGCCGTGCCCAGCGCCACCAGCGCGACAAAGAAACTGCGCCAGCTTGGCCGGTCGAGACCATGCCACTTGTGATTTGGGGGAGCTTCCAGCCGGTCGCCCGCCCGCCGTTCAAGAACTTCGAATTTCATCGAGGTCAGGCTTTCCTCAGAGAGGGACGCGAGTCGATTCTACTATTTCGCGAAGGATGGATTCCACCTGCGCCAATTTTTTCTGTGTCGTGGCGTAGCGAGTGTTGACCACGACCCGGTGCGCGAATACCGGCATGATGAGCTGCTTGAAATCGTCCGGCGTGCAGTAATCGCGGCCTTCCAGGAACGCCCGCGCCTGCGCCGCGCGTTGCAGCATCAGCAGTCCGCGCGGGCTGACGCCCAGCGTCAACTGCTCGCTGTGGCGCGTGCGCTCGACGATGTCAATGGCGTAGTCGCGCAGGCTGTCATCAACACGCACATTTTCCACCGCGCGCTGCATCATTTCGACGTCGCTGGCTTCCATGACGGCCGTGACTTCCATCGCCGCGTTCCGCCCGCCAGTATGTTGCCGCATGATTTCTTTTTCACTTTCACGCGACGGGTATCCCATGCCAATGCGAAGCAGAAAGCGGTCCAGCTGCGATTCCGGCAGAGGATAGGTGCCGTGGTGCTCGATGGGGTTCTGTGTCGCCAGGACCATGAACGGACGCGGAAGCTTGTGCGTGTGGTTGTCCACGGTCACTTGCGCTTCGTTCATGGCCTCCAGCAGCGCCGATTGCGTTTTCGGGGTTGTGCGATTAATTTCGTCCGCCAGGATGATGTTGGCGAAGATCGGGCCGGGCTTGAAATCGAATCGCTGGTCCACCTGATTGAAGATGCTTGTGCCCACCACGTCGGACGGCAGGAGGTCGGAGGTAAACTGGATGCGCTGGAACGAACAGTGGAAGGAGTTCGCAATGGCTTGTGCCAGCGTCGTCTTGCCCACGCCCGGAACATCTTCGATCAATAGGTGGCCCTTGGCAAGCAATGCAACGATCGCGAGGCGTATAACTTCATCCTTTCCGCGAATTACCCGCGAAATGGAATTCTGTAACTGCGCGATCTGGTTGGACGTGGCTGTCGTCATTGGTTGAAAATCCCTGTCGCTTCTGTTACAAACGAACCTCGGGTGCGGGCTGCCCGCCTGCCGGCAGGCAGGTACTTGCAGCCCGCATCAGAAAAGAACGGGCTCTACTTGGAGCCCGGCTTGAAAAAGTCCGGGCTGTACGCGCCGTCGCCAAAACCTGCCGAGGCGGGCGTCGGCGACTCGCAGCCCGCCAGAACACAGTCGGTACATGGGCGATTAGCTCAGTGGTTAGAGCGCTCGCCTCACACGCGAGAGGTCCAAGGTTCAAGTCCTTGATCGCCCACCATGCTCGCTTCGGCCGAATCCGGCAACCGGAAGCGTCACCCTGCCGGGAAAAGTGCCAACAGCCATTCTAAAGGAATTCTTAGTGGCCGCGACTCTTCGATTTCTTCAAATTTTCTCATTAGGCACGTGGGTGGGCAGCATTGTTTTTTTCATCGTTTTCACCCAGGGCATCTTCCCGGTCGTGAACAACAATGATTTGACAGGAGCTATCGTCGGCTATTCGCTTGGCAGGCTGCACACGATGGGGATCGTGGCGGGCGTTGTTTATTTGCTTTCGACTGCAGTGAACGATAAATCCATCGGAGCGCTTGCGCATCCCGCGGCCCTGCTGGTTTTCGTGATGATCGTGTGCACGATGATTTCTCAGTATGGCGTAATCGCGCGAATGGATATGCTGAAGCTTCAGATGGGTTCGATCGAGGCGATGCCCGCGGGTAGCCCTCTGCACATCGCTTTCGATCGCCTCCACCAGTATTCTGTGTGGCTGGAGAGCGCCGTGTTATTTTCCGGCCTCGCCGCATTATTTCTCACGGCGCGCCAGAAAGTGTTATAGGGGAAAGTCATAATGAAACTATTGCAGGTTTCGTAGAGGCCGTTCGTTTTTTGAACGGGCAGCATTTCGGTTTTTTTTGAAAATACTGAACAGGAGGGAAACTCATGGAAATGGCGGCGTTTTGGGATCAAGTCGATCGGGAAATCGCAAAGTTCGATCTCCTGCAGCATCCGTTTTACCAGGCGTGGTCAGCCGGCGAGTTGACGACGCGAGATCTGAAATATTATGGCGAGCAATATTTCCATCAAGTGTCGGCGTTTCCCACATATCTTACGCGCCTGCATTCCCGCTTGCCGGATGGCCCCATCCGTCGAAAAGTCCTCGCAAACGCGATCGATGAGGAAACCGAGCCATGTCCGCATTCCGAACTGTGGTTGCGATTTGTCGAGGGAATGGGCGCGGCGGAACCGGCTTCCACCGCGTCGCACCCGATTCCTGAAGTCGCCGCTCTGGTTCATGCGTTCCGGTCCATCGCAGCGAACGCGCCAATCGCCGCGGCGTTTGGAGCGCTATTCGCCTACGAATCCCAGGTCCCGCGGATCGCATCCGAAAAACTCAACGGACTCAAACAGCACTACGCCGCGGACGATCGCGCGTGCAGCTATTTCGCTCTACACATGAAGGCGGACGTTCACCACTCGGGCGTTTGGCGAAGGATCATTTCGGAGTTGGTCGAACAGGATGAATGCCAGGCCGCGGAAGCGCTGGACGGCGTTTCCCAGGCCGCGCGGGCCCTGTGGACCGCCTTGGACGGCATCGAACGCGAGCGTTTGAGACCGTCTGCGAACTAGGATTTTAGTAGCGTAGGCTTCAGAGTCTGTGTGGGAACTGGAAATTCCTTGTGGGTCGTGGCTTTAGCCACGACATAAGACCTGCATAATGAGTGCGGCTTTAGCCGCTGAGGTTCGAATTTTGCAGTTCCCGCACAGACTCTTCAGCCTGCGCGCATTTTCTTTCGCAACTTCAAAAGCGCGCAGGCTAAAGCCTACGCTACTGAAATCTCTCATTTCTCAGCAGTATTTTTCTTGATTTTAGATTTTGTTGGTTTCTTGCCCTTCGGCTGCGCGCGTTTTTCATCCAAGGCCCGCCACAGATACCAGCTCGCAATCGAACGGTAAGGCCGCCAGCGCTCCCCCTGATCGAGAATAATCTGCGGTTTGGGCACGTCCTTGTGGCCGTACACATGTTGAAATCCCGCGCGTATTCCGAGGTCATTTGCAGGCAGCACGTCCGGCCGTCCCAGCCGGAACATCAGAAACATCTGCACGGACCACTCGCCAATCCCGCGAACCTGAACGAGCCGTTGGTGGATTTCTTCCTCGCTCATCCGGCGCAGCTTGCTTAAAGGAGGGACCGTGCCGTCGAGCGTCTTCGCCGCGAGGTCCTTCACGGCCGCGATTTTTTGGCGCGAGAGTCCCGCGCCGCGCAATTTCGTCGCGTCCAGCGCCAGAATCTCTTCCGGAGTCGGAAAACCACTCGCGCCCAGCGCCTTCACCCGTCCGAAAATTGATGACGCCGCCTTGCCCGCCAATTGCTGGTACACGATGGATTGGAGCAGGCTCGCAAACGGGTGTTGCGGTTTCTGTTTCTTGGTAGGAAAGCTGCCGACCCGCCGGATCACCCGCGCCAGTCGCTTATCTGCGAGCGAAAGTTCGCGCATCACTTGTTCGGCGTCAACGGGATAGTGGGTCTTGGCCATGTTGATGCGGCAGGATAAGAGGCCAACACGGTTGCGTCAAGAGTTCAGTCGAGAGCGAACCTTTCGTCGCCATCGACTCACACCCGCAATATTTGACAATGGCATGTCGTGATTTTAGATTACAACAAGAGGGACTGGAGGCGAAACATGGTTAAAGTTGGATTGCTCGTTCGACTGAAAGCGAAGCCCGGGAAGGAAGCGCAGGTCGAAAGCTTTCTGCGAAGCGGGCAGCCGCTCGCCGAAGCGGAACCGGCGACCACAGCGTGGTTTGCGATCAAGATGGGACCCTCAACGTTCGGAATTTTCGACGTCTTTCCCGACGATGCTGGACGGCAAGCGCATCTGACGGGTCCGATCGCCGCAGCCTTGATGGCGCAGGCGGCAGACCTGCTTGCAGAAGCGCCCGCTATCGAGAAGATTGGTGTACTTGCGGCAAAACTTCCGGGCTAAATTTTCCGATTCGCATTCACGGAAACTTCCAGGGAAGCGTACGGCTCGCTGGGAGATGGCACGACTATAGATCGTTCAGGTCCATATCAGCGAAAACAGAAAGGGGAAAATGATAGACCACGTTATTCTCACGGTCAGTGACTTCAAGCGTTCAGTTGCGTTCTATGCCAAGGCTCTGAAGCCACTTGGGGTCACAACGATTATAGATTTCGAAGGCAAAGACGGACACCCGGACTTGAAAGGTTTTGGTGATGGCAAAAGATTTTTTTTCTGGCTCAAAGAAGGGAAGCCCGATCCTCAGGCCATTCACGTTGGATTTGCAGCGAAGGACCATTCCGAAGTAGATGCATTCTACAAGGCCGCCTTAGCAGCCGGGGGAAAGAGTAAGGAATCACCTCAAGCCCGTCTCGAATACTATCCTGGCTATTATGCGACCTGGGTGCTTGATCCTGATGGCCACGATATTGAGGTCGTCAATAAAAGCTAGCCGCTGACAGAATATTGTTCACCATTGTGGGGCAACTTCCTGCTGGTTCAACATATCAACCCAGTCGCCTACTCAGAGCGATCCGTTTTGCAGGCTACACTTCCGGCGCGCCGGTGCATGATGCAGGCGAACCGGGCCAGTTATCTCCGCGGTATTTGCCCAGAATGCGGCCGACAAACAGGATGACAGGGAATAAGATTCGCTGAACAGGTTTTGGTGGGACCAGTACCGACTGTGTGTGCCGATGCCGCCAGACAACGTGTGCGATGTAGAAAATAGACGGCCTGCCGGACGGGCTGGCGTTGAGAACCGCAAATAGAGCCTGGAGGTAGCGGTCCAGGTCGCCCGCCGGAATTGCTCTCCCGCTCAACTCCAGCAGATCGTCACCAGCGTTCTACCATTTATGAACGACGCCTGCCTGAAAGACCGCAGTGCCCCGGCCGGCACAACAACCTTATCATTTCCGATCTGTGCTCCCAGTGATCCCGCCTTCACGACGCCTTCTTCGCGTTGATTGAAATGGATGTGAAGCGGCAGGCCACTGCCTCGCGGCGGCAACGAGCCGTCAATCGTCAAAACAGTTTGGCCCTGGGAGTCGCGGACTCGCCGCATCCGCAACATTTCCCCGGTTCTTCGGTTCTCCAGGAGCAGGAAATCATCCACTGATCCCTCCAGGAATATGCGAAAGGCTTGTCTTCAAGACAGGATTCGATTAGCGAATGACGCGCGAGCGCATCTCGCCTCACGCATCTTTACCCCTTTTCGTCAGCCAGCTCGTCGAGCGCGTTCGACGCCAACGTCACGTTGTCAACCCCGAAGACCAGCATTGGCCGCGCGGATCCGGGCTCGAACCCGCCGTAGGAGTAATCGATGTTGACCTTTTTTTCGCCCAGGCGGGAGGCCGCTCGGCCCAGCTCACCGGGGCGGTGCGGCAAACTCACAACGGCGGCTTCCGTCTCCTCGAAATTCATGCGCAAGCTGCCCAGGACTGCTTTGGCGCCAGCCGCATCATCGGGTATGAATCGAACCAGGCTCTCGCGCTCCTCCACATACGATTGGAATGCCAGGATGTTCACCCCACTTTCCGCCAGTGCCCTGAAGCAATCCCCCAGCGCGCCCGGTTTGTCTTCAATCGTTACTCTGAATTCTTTCGCCTTCGCCATGCGGCTTGACTCCTTTTCATTCCAGGACACATGCGACTGGCGCAAACCTTATCCGTCGCGTCCGCCTCAAGAATAAATGTTGTCTAAAGGAATCTACCACGTTTTCGCAGAAACGCCCGAGAAGTGACATCATTGAAACCAACTTCCGCTAACGACAGGATGGTTTTGTAGAGCCTATCCATCCCGCGCTCTTCGGGATGGATGGGGCAGATTTCTCTTAGAGCGAAGTCACGACCACCGGTTGGATTTAGTTGCAAATTTTAATGAACGGTTTTAGAATTCCGGAATCGGCATTCTGTGCCGAGAAGGAGGTGATCCATTGAGGTACGGTAAAGATTAGTTGAGCTACAAGAGAGGCGCTTGTGACTCTGCCGAGCGCCTCTTTTTTTGTCCCTCCCCGGTGTAATCCCAATGTTTTCTTGGATTGCCTTTCCGGACTAAGGCGCGACCCCCACCGGTATGCTACGATTTCCAGCCTATGCAAACGGGAATCATCGGGCTTCCGCAAGTCGGCAAGACCACGCTCTTTAAAATTTTGACACGCGCGAAACTGGACGAGAAGGCCGCGCGCGCCGCCACGCACGTGGGCGTTGCGCGAGTTCCGGAGCCGCGGCTCGAACAGCTTGCCAAGCTGTACAATCCGAAAAAAATCACGTACGCCACGGTCGAATACGTGGATATGGGCGGGATGGTGAAGGAGGGAGCGAAAGATTCCGCCCTGCTAGCCCCGCTGCGCGAAGTGGACGCGCTGGCCCACGTGCTGCGCGTTTTTGACGATCCCTCCGTGGCGCATTCGGCGGGCTCGATTGACCCGCTTCGCGACGCCGAAGTGCTCGATCTGGAGCTGATGTTTTCTGACCTCGATCAGATCGCTCGCCGCATCGAGCGCGTTGAAAAAGACCTAAAGAAAAAAAAGGAGCCCATTCTGGAGCAGGAACTTGTCCTGCTGCACCGCTGCAAAGCGGCCATCGAATCGGAAAAGCCGCTGCGGGAACTTGAATTCAATCCCGAAGAACGCAAGATGATCAACGGCTACAAATTTCTTTCTCAAAGGCCGATGCTCTACGTCCTGAATCTCGGAGACGATGAAGTCGCCGAACTCGACACCGCCGTCGAGCGCCACAATCTTTCCAAACTTGTGGGCCGCCCCAACACCGCGATCGTTTCCATCTGCGGACGCATCGAAGCCGAACTTGCGGAACTCGAACCTGCCGAAGCCGCCGAAATGCTTGCGGCGTACGGCTTGAAATCCTCGGGGCTCGACAGGCTGATTCAGGCTACGTATCAGCTGATGGGGCTCACTTCATTTTTCACCGCGGGAGAACCGGAAGTCCGCGCCTGGACGATCAAGCGCGGGATGAACGCGCAGAAAGCGGCTGGCGCGATCCACTCCGACATCGAACGCGGGTTTATTCGCGCCGAGGTCGTTCGCTGGGATGATCTGCTCGCTGCTGGAAGCCTGCCCGCCGCGCGCGAAAAGGCGCAGGTGCGCCTCGAAGGCAAGGAGTACATCGTGCAGGAAGGCGACGTCATCCTGTTCCGCCATAGTGGGTAAGGACGTGTAGCGAGGAATCTTTGTGGGTCGCGGCTTTAGCCGCGACATTCAATGGCCAGAAGAGAGGGGGCTTCAGCCCCTGGCACGTCCGGTCTCAAATTTACGAGGCGACTTGTAAGTGTCGTGCTCAGCTTTCCAAGGCAGGGGCTAAAGCCCCACTCCACGAGATGGATAATGTCGCGGCTGAAGCCGCGACCCACAAGACGCAGCTGTGAAATAATGAGTACGGCATTGGCTCCAGGTAGATCCCAACGCGATGATCATGCAGCTTGCGCAAACCATCCCCGTCCCTGCGTCCCACATGGTGCTCGCGCTGGTGCTTGGCCTCACAGCGGCGGCTGCCAATATTCTCGGCGGCTTGGCTATTCTTCACCGCGAATGGTCGCGCCAATATCTGAAATATTTTCTCGCGCTCGGCGCCGGTTTCATGCTGGCGGCATCAATTCTCGAAGTTCTGCCGGAATCGGTGGCCATTGCGGGCAATCGCGCCTATTTTCTTGCCCTGGTCGGATATTTTATCGTTCATTTTTTCGAGCATACACTCGCGCCGCATTTTCACTTCGGCGAGGAAACGCACGTCGAGCACTTTGTCCCGGACCATGCCGGAATCTCCGCGCTGCTCGGGCTTTCCATCCACACATTTTTTGATGGAGTCGCGATTGCTTCGGGCTTCCTGGTTTCGGGCTGGCTGGGATGGATTATTTTTGTGGCCATTGCCCTGCACAAAATCCCGGAGGGATTTACGGTCGCCACACTCATGCTGGCCAGCGGACAGAGCCGCCGCACGGCCCTGCTTGCGGCAATCTGGCTGGGCGTTGCCACAGTTGCGGGGGTGCTCCTGATGGGACTCTTGCATTCCCAGGTCGCCTATGCGCTCCCGATCTCGGCTGGAGTCACATTGTACGTCGCCGCGACCGACCTGGTCCCGGAAGTGAATCGCGAGCCCGATACCCGAATGGCGCTGCTGGTTTTCCTGGGAGTGGCGATGATGCTAATCCTGGGTAAATTGTTTCATGCATAAGCCTTTTAGAATCAGCTTTGAGTAGGACTGGCTTCAGCCCGCCTGTGGCGGGCCGGCCTGTCTGGTTTCGGTTTGAAGACGGCGCGAGATGCAGACAGGCTTCAGGCCGCCTGTGGCCGGCCTGGCCTACTTCACCGCACGTCAAGTCTCCTAAATTGTGCTGGATTTTGTTGAAATCATATACAATTCTCCCACATGCCAAGCACGACCGTGCTTGGCGCTCCAAATTTGCCCGCAACTTTTTGACACGACACGGGTTGAATGGAGTGTGGAGGCCATGGCAAGGACCGACGTCCAACTGATGCTGGACGTGAAAGCCGGGGACGAACAGTCCTTTGAGCTTTTACTCCGCAAGTACAGGACTCCCCTTGTCAATTTTCTCTACCGCATGGTCCGTGATTCGGCCGTGGCGGAAGACCTGGCCCAGGAAGTGTTTCTCCGCGTTTACCGCGCACGCAAGGACTACGCTCCCAGCGCGAAGTTCACCACCTGGATGTTCCGCATCGCCACGAATCTGGCACTGAATTCGGTTCGCGATAACCGTCATCGCCAGATGGAAATTTCCATGGACCAGACGGTGGACATGGGCGAAGACGAGTACCGGGCGATCGAACTCCCGGATCGCGCTCCAACTGTGGAACAGGAACTCGTCGCGCGAAGCCGCTCCGATATGATCCTGAGGGCCGTCCATGCGCTGCCGGAAAAGCAGCGCGCGGCGGTGCTGTTGCACAAGTACCAGGAGCTTGATTACGATGAAATCGCCCGGATTTTGGAGTGTTCGGAAAGCGCGCTGAAATCGCTGCTGTTTCGCGCCTATGAAACGTTGCGAACGGAACTTGCGCCTCTGGTAAGTTCGGTGAGAGTTTGATTCCTCGGGCTGTGCGCTTACGGTGAAGCGTGCTACCCGTCAGACAAGTTGTTCAAGTTCGGAGGGAAGTGAGGGTATATGCGTTGTACTCGAATGGAAGACAAATTAGTCGAATATCTGGATGGGCGCTCCAGGCCTGCTGAGCGCCACGCGATCGAGGCGCATTTGTCCTCGTGCGCCGCTTGCCGCATTCGCGCCGAGGAATTTCGAGCGCTGTTCGGTGTGCTCGACGACCTCCCGATGGTCTCTCCGTCCTCTGCGTTTGACGCTTCGATGCGCGCGCGCATCTCGGCCGAGCCGCAGCGCCGCGCGTTCTGGAATTGGCTCCCGTCGCCCAGGCTCGCCTTTGCCATCACGGCGCTGGTGGTCATGTCGGTGTGGCTTGCCTCCATGCCCGCGCCGCGAGGCGCCGCCAGTCAGGCAAAAACGGACGCGGCTGCGGCTCAGGTGACTGCGGATTCGGAATTCAGCATGATCCGGGATCTCCCTGTCCTCGAGAACTACGACGTGCTTTCCAAGTTTGACGCGCTTTCCGAATTGCCGACGCCGCAGTCTTCTGCGGCAGGGGAGCAGAGAAAAGAATCCAGGTAATGAAGCTGCGATTCCAATTCGTCGCTGTTCTGGCTGCCTTACTGATGGTGGGCTTGCTTTGTTGGCCTGCGTCCGCGCAAAATTTCCGCCTGGTCGCCCAAACAGCAGCACAGCAACGCCGCCAGGCACGTCAGTTAAGACGTCAACAGCAGATGCAACCGAAAACTCCGAATGCCTTGCGTCCCGGCATCAATCCCGGGAATCCGCAGGGCGCAGGAAACCTGAACAATCTGGCACCGAAGGCCGTCGAGCGGCTCCAGGAGATGCCTCCGGCCCAGCAGGAGAAATTCCTGCAGAACAATCAGCGCTTCCAGAACCTGCCTCCCGATCAACAAGCGCGGATTCGTCAGAGTCTACAGGCCTGGAACAGGCTGACGCCAGCGCAGCAGCAGGGCTTGCGGGATCGGCAGCAGGTTTGGGAGCAGATGACTCCCGCGCAAAAGCGGGAAGTTCAACAGAATCTGGTCCCGCGCTGGCAGCAATTGCCGCCGCCGCGCCGCCAGGCGATCATGCAGCGTTTGCATGCCCTCCGTGATTTGAGCGAAACGGATCGCGAGGCCAAGCTCAACGACCCGGCGTTTGTTCAAGGTTTGAATCCCGAAGACCGCGAAATGCTCACCCAGCTTGCCCACCTGCACGTAGGTATGGCGCCTGACGCGCCCTGATTGTGAAACGCGCGCGGAACTTTTAAGACCTCTGTTTGCCCCGAGTGTTGAATTAGTCCGTAATTCCGAACCAGCTTCAGCAGGTGAGGATTCCCTTCATGCTCCATGAGAAAAGAGAGATTCCTCACCCACTGAAGCGGTTTCGGAATGGCACGTTTTTAGTTGGCGAGCAACCCGGATCGTTGAAGAGGAAGAAACGCCTCCGCGCCGAAACGCTTTCAAGGTAATTCCTCAAACCGCAGCGTGGTTCCACTCGCCGGAACGAATTCGCACAATCTCTTCGATAGCCGTGATGACGACCTTGCCGTTTCCAACTTTGCCGGTTCGCGCGCCCGCGATACGACCCCGTAACTGTTTGGAAACAATTTGGCGACTGTGGTACCGCAAATGCAGTCCTAATCCTAGTGAATATTCAAGCGCCAACCGCTACCAGTAGTGGTTTTTGAAAATCCATCCACAAGTGAGTTGAATTTCCACAATAATTTTTTCTAACTCTCCAGTTTTCCCTTGACAAGTTTTCGAACCTGTCTAGAATCGTGGCACAAAGTGGAACAAAGTGGTAGCAAGTGAAGTTCAGTGGTGATGTCGATCGTGAAGTGAAGGGGTCTAACTGTGAGGGGAAACCGATCGCCTTACGTTTCGGGCAGACGCTTACATGTTACGGGGAAACATTCCGGCAAAAGTTGACGAGAAGGGGCGCCTCAAGATTCCGGCGGCCTTTCTGGAAGAGCTCAAAGGCTTTGGCGATCAGTTCTACGTCACGAGCGAGACCGGTGAAACTGCCCGGATATACCCGATGAAGGTTTGGGAAGAGATTGAGGCCAAGCTTTCCCGGCTCTCTTCTCACAACCGGACCAAAGAGAAATTCTTGACCTGGACGAATTATTACGGTCAAGCCGTCGAAATTGATGGCCAGGGAAGAATCCTGATTCCACCGGTGCTTCGGGAAGCGGCTCTGATGAAAGGCGAAGTGGACGTGAATGGCAGCCTGACGTATCTGGAAGTCCGGAATCATTCGCGGTCGCTTGAGAACTTGAAGAAGAGCCAGCTCACGGACGAGGACTGGAAGACCCTGGACGACCTGGGCATTTAGCTTGGACGCGCAACATACGCCGGTGCTCGTCGAAGAGACGCTCCATTGGCTGGCGATAAAGCCGGGCGGGTTTTACGTGGACGCCACCGTCGGGCTCGGGGGACACGCAATCGAAATTGTTCGGCGCCTCGGGGTTGGGGGAACGTTTTTGGGGCTGGATCGCGACGCGGCCGCGTTGAAAATCGCGGGAGAACGGCTAGAAGAGTTTAAGGACAAGGTGACTTTAGTGCACGCCAACTTCTCACAAATCGGCGAGGTTTTCGCGGAGCGAAGGCTCCGGCCTGCCGACGGCGTGCTGGCGGATCTGGGGGTGTCGAGCATGCAACTGGACCTCGGCGAGCGTGGTTTTTCGTTCCGCACGCGGGGTCCGCTCGACATGCGCATGGACCGCGACATGGAAGAAACGGCTTCAGACATTGTGAACACGGTGGAAGAGAAAGCACTCGCCGACCTGCTCTATCAACTCGGGGAAGAGCGGGATTCACGCAGAATCGCCAGGACCATCGTTCGAGCGCGTCCCATACGGGACACCGAACACCTGGCAACGATCGTGGCAGGGGCCCGAAAAGTAAGGGGAAGGCAGAAGCTGCATCCCGCGACAAAAACGTTTCTGGCGCTGCGGATTGCGGTGAATCGAGAGATGGAGGAACTCGGGCAGTTTCTTTCTAGGGTTCCTGCCACACTATCTCAAGGAGGGCGGTGGGTGATGCTCAGCTATCACTCGCTGGAAGACCGCCCGGTCAAGCAATGTTTTCAGCGTCTCGCCCGCGAAGGCGCGCTCGAAATTCTTACCAAGAAAGTGATTCAGGCATCGGACGCGGAGATTGCGGCCAATCCGCGCGCGCGCAGCGCAAAAATGCGCGTTGCTGAAAAGACGGCATTGGAAACGGGTTCGGAAACCAATTCCGGCCAACCCGCCACGCCGGACCGGTACGGGATGCTGCACGGGAAAGAGTGGCTGCAATGAGTGAATTTTTCACCGTCAAACGCATAGACAATTCGCGACTGGTGCGTCCGATCGACCCTCATCGCATGCGCGAATGCGCGCGCCTGGTTTCGCTCGGTGCGCTGCTGACGCTGGGCGCGCTGCTATACGCCTGGCAACATTTTGAGGCGATCCAGGCGCGGTATCAGCTTGAATCCCTTCGCAGCGAGAGGTCGCGGGCCTCCGAACTCAATCAGGAACTCAAACTGGAAGTCGCCGGTCTGCGCGACCCCGAACGGATTGATATGATTGCGCGCCGCCAGCTCGGTTTGACCGCTCCTGTTCCCGGCCAGGTGGCGCCGATGGAACTCCCGCCGAACGCGGTTGTGGCGGAAGCGCAGCCGGCAAATAACTCGACGGCGCAGCAATAGACTTCACAGTCCGCTTCTAGTAGCACAGGGCTGCCTGCCGCAGGCAGGCCTGTGCTACCTGAGGCGCCCGATGGACTGTTATCACAAGACGGCGAAGAAAAGTGCCGCTCTCGGCAACTTATGGATTTGCGCAGTCCCCGCAAACGATTACTGATTGTGGCTGCCCTGGCGACGCTATGGACCGGCGCTGCTTTGGGACGTCTCGCCTACCTGCAACTTTTCCGCTATAGCGAATACTACTCACGCGCGCAGCATCAACAGCGGCTGATCGTGGAAGTGGGCGCCAGCCGCGCCGAAATTTTCGACCGCAACATGAATCCCCTGGCGATGAGCGTGCCTGTGGATTCCGCGTTCGCGGTTCCTTCCGAAATCGCTGATCCGGACATGGTGTCGCGGCTGCTCGGCAAGGTCCTTGAGGTTTCACCGGATGAAATCGCCACGCGGCTCGCGGCATCGCGCTCATTTGCCTGGATTGCGCGCAAGCTTCTATCCGAGAAAGCGGAGCGCATCGCCGCCATGAACCTGCGCGGGATTTATTTCCAGCGCGAGGGCGGGCGGTTCTATCCCAAGAGGGATCTCGCCGCGCATGTTCTCGGCTACGTGGACATCGACGAGAAGGGGCTCGGCGGGATCGAATACTCGCTCGACGACCAGATCCGCAGCAAGCCCGGCAAAATGCTGATCCTGGCCGATGCGCACCGCCGCTGGTACGACTCCAACGACAAGGCGCCCGACGCCGGCACCAGCGTGGTGCTCACGCTCGACGAAAAGATTCAGTACATCGCCGAAAAAGAACTCGCGCAGGCGATTCGCGATACGCAGGCCAAGGCGGGCACGGTCATCGTCGAAAATCCCAGTTCCGGCGAATTGCTGGCCGTCGCGAATTGGCCGACGTTCAATCCCAACGACGCGAAGGATAGCGATCCGGAGGCGCGCGTGAACCGCGCCGTGAGCGCGCTCTATGAGCCGGGCTCCGTCTTCAAAACCGTGACGCTTTCCGCCGCCATCGATCAAGGCGTCACCAACGCGGACGAAGTGATTGATTGCCAGAATGGCGCGATTTACATTGCCGGGCATCGCATTCGCGACCACAAGGCCTACGGAAATTTGACCGTTTCGCAAATCCTGATGAATTCAAGCGACGTCGGCGCCATTAAAGTGGGCTTGCGTCTCGGCGCGCCTAAATTTTACGACTACATTCGAGCATTCGGTTTCGGCCAGCCCACCGGAGTGGATCTTCCAGGTGAGGGCCGGGGCATGCTGCGCCGCCTCGATAACTGGACACCAGTGTCGGTCGGCTCCATTTCAATGGGCCAGGAAATCGGTGTGACGCCGGTGCAGATGATTACGGCCGTTTCCGCCATTGCCAACGGCGGATACATCACCAGGCCGCATGTAGTCCGCGCAACGCGCCAAGGAACTCAACTGGTCGAGCAGCAGGAGCCGCAACCCCGCCGCGTTATCCAGGAAACCACGGCAGCAACGATGCGCCGCATGATGGAAGGCGTCGTCCTCGGCGGCACGGGGAAACTGGCGCAACTCGCCGGGTATACGACCGCGGGAAAGACCGGCACGGCCCAGAAATTTGACATGGCGACCGGCCACTACTCCGCGCACGATTTGATAGCGTCTTTTGTCGGTTTTGCGCCGATCAATACGCCTGCGATCACTGTGCTGGTGGTGCTGGATTCACCGGCCGGAAATCACGAAGGCGGCCAGGTTGCCGCGCCTGCCTTCAAACGCATCGCGCAGCAGGTGCTGGCCTACATGGACGTGCCGCATGATATTCCAGTTCAAACGAATACTATGCGAGCAGGCCGCGCGCCGGTAACGGATCAAAGTCTGTCCGACGCCAGCGATTTCGATCCTCTGAGAACGGATTCGAGTGCCGCCGCAGAGGATCCCGCCGCGGCCGCGCCTCCACAATCCGCGGGAGCGCCGCCGACCGTTGAACTCGCCGAGGGAGATGGCATTCCCGTTCCGCAATTCGCGGGCAAGACAGTGCGCGAAGCCATCGAGGATTGCATGAAACTAGGATTGACTCCGGTGCTGGTCGGCACTGGAATTGCCGTGGAACAATCTCCCGACCCCGGAGTCATGATTCGCCGCGGCAGCAGGATCACGATTCAATTTGCCCGCGATGCGTCCTTGATTTCCGCTGCGGCTCGGGGGAAAGTCAAGTGAGTGTAAAGGCGGAATCTGTGCCGGAGCACGGCGATACCACAACGCAGTCGAAGAAGACAGGCCCGACGAGCGGCCCGTTTCGCCTTGCTAAATTATTGAGGGGCGTTGATGCCAAAGGGCTCCCGGCGCATAGAGATCTGGAAATTCAGGAGATTGCGTACGATAGCCGCAAGGTGAAGCCCGGAACGCTTTTCGTTGCCATTCGCGGGGAGAAAACGGACGGCAATAATTTTATCGCCGATGCCGTCGCTCGCGGAGCAATCGCAATCGCCAGCGAACAGTCGATTCCCGCAACCCTGCCGGCGGATTTCCCGTGGATTCAGGTGGCGAATGCGCGAAAAGCCCTCGCCATAACCGCGGCAAATTATTTTGGACGCCCCGCCGACGTCCTGAAACTCGTTGGCATTACGGGAACAAATGGGAAGACGACCACGGCTTATTTAGTTGACTCGATTCTTCGCGCCGCGGGATGCGAAGTTGGCCTGCTTGGCACGATCGCCCATCGCCTGGTGCGGGAAGCGCGACTGGCCGCGAATACCACTCCTGAATCACTTGACCTGCAGAGTTTCCTTGCGGACGTGGTCCGCGCGGGAGGCACGCACGCCGTTCTCGAAGCCAGCTCGCACGCGCTGGCGATGGACCGATTGTGGGGATGCCCGTTCGCCGTTGCAATCTTCACGAACCTGACGCGCGACCACCTCGACTACCACAAGACCTTCGAGGAATATTTCGCTGCCAAGCGCCGCATGTTTGAGGGCACAGGCGCGGCAGTCCCCGCTGCGGGTGTCATCAATGTGGACGATGAGTACGGCAAGCAGCTTGCTGGCCTCGCGACCCGCACATTGACCTACGGCTTGGAGTCTCGCGCGGACATCACCACGCGTAAACCTGCGATCTCATTTTCCGGCATCGAATGCACGATCGAAACACCTGCCGGAAAAATTGAAATCCGTTCGCAACTCGTGGGGCGGACGAACGTGTACAACATTCTTGCTGCCGTCGGAGCGGGCGTCGCGCTGGACCTCTCCCGGGAAGTGATCGCGGCAGGTACCGCGCAACTTACCGCCGTTCCGGGCCGATTTGAACGCATCGATGCGGGACAGCCGTTTCTGGTGGTGGTGGACTACGCTCACACTGATGATGCGTTGCGCAACCTGCTTGCCGCCGCGAAGAAACTCAACCCCGATGGCCGCATCATTACGCTGTTTGGCTGCGGGGGCGATCGCGACCGCACCAAGCGCCCGCTGATGGGAGAAGCCGCAGGCCGTCTAAGCGATATCGTCGTGCTGACTTCTGACAATCCGCGCAGCGAAGATCCGCTGCTGATTATCAACGACGCCATCGTCGGTGTGCAGCGCGCGAACGCCAAGTTCCTGGTGGAGCCGGACCGCGAGCGCGCCATCGAGATCGCGCTCGATCAGGCGCGTCCCGGCGACATCGTATTGCTTGCCGGCAAGGGCCACGAAACCACACAGGTCCTGCGCGATCGTACGATTGAATTGGACGACCGCGAGGTAGCGCGGCGCATTCTGGGCCGCCACGGCTACGGCGATTAGCTGGGCCTAAAAGCGGTATCGAACTTGCATTCTGTAACAGGGAAGCTGATCCGAGGGTAATCCGAGACCGGTGAAACCCAGCCCCTTGAGGACGCTATGCGGTGGACGGTTGAAGAAGTGGCTCGCGCTCTGGGTGTTACGCCGCCCGGAGGCATGGATGCCCTGGCCCGGTTGGCCGGTGTCTCGATTGATTCTCGAACCGTGGCTAGCGGCGAGCTGTTCGTCGCGATACACGGACCGCGTCACGATGGACACATTTTTGTCCCCGCGGCTTTGGACGCCGGTGCGCTGGCTGCCGTTGTGGCGCAGGACCGCCTATCTGAATTCACCGGGTCTGTCCGTTCAAAACTCCTCCCAGTTGCGGACACGCTCGCCGCGCTCCAGGGACTTGCCCAGGCCGTTCGAACGCGATGGGGCCGGCGCCTGGCAGCGGTTACCGGATCGGCAGGGAAGACCACAACAAAGGAAATTCTGGCGGCGTTGCTGGCCGCGAGGTTCCGCGTCCTGAAGTCCACGGGGAACCTGAACAACGAGTTCGGCCTTCCGCTGCAATTGCTTCGCCTCGAGGATTCGGACGAGGCGGCTGTCGTCGAACTGGGGATGTCCCACGCGGGAGAACTGAAGCGTCTGGCGGAGATCGCGCGCCCGGAGGTGGGCGTCGTCACGCGGGTTGCGCCGGTGCACCTCGAATTTTTCGCTTCAATTGACGAGATCGCCCTGGCGAAACGCGAGTTGATCGAAGGGTTGCAGGGCCGCGAGAGCATCGCCGTCTTGAACGCCGATGATTCACGCGTTGCCCAGTTTGCGGGAGTCGCGCCGGGCAAAGTCCTGACCTTCGGCATCGCGGCCACTGCGGATTTTCGGGCCGAAAATATCAGCGACCGTGGCGCTGACGGTTCTGAATTCGATTTCGTGGGGCCGGAGGGAAAAACGCGTCTCGCTTTGGCGCTCGCCGGACGCCATAACGTTTCAAACGCGCTCGCGGCACTGGCTGCAGCAAGCGCATGGGGAGTGGGCGCTGCGGATGCGAAGGAAGTGTTCCCGCGCCTGCAGCCCGCGGGCATGCGCGGCGGCATGATTCGCTACGAAGAGGATTTTCTGGTGATCAACGATTGCTACAACTCAAATCCGGTTGCCCTTGCGGCGATGATCGAGTTGTTGCTTCGGACGCCGGCAGCGGCGCGCCATATCCTTGCCGTAGGAGAAATGCTAGAGCTTGGGCCTTCTTCGGCGGAACTGCATCGCGAAGCGGGGCGTGCAGCTACACAGGCCGGAAAACTCAACTGGATCATTGGCGTGCAGGGCGACTCGGAAAGTTTCATTTGTGGCGCGATCGAGGGTGGCCATCCCGAACAAGGCACGCGATTTTTCCCAACATCCTTTGAAGCCGGAAAATTCATCGTGGACTTGATCAGTTCCGGCGACGTCATGCTTGTTAAAGGCTCCCGCGGCGTGAAGATGGAAGGCATCATCGAAGCGCTGGACGAAAAGTACACACGTGTGGCGGCTCCCACGGCCTGCTCCTCAGTCAAGGAGCGCGGCTGAGATGCTTTACTACCTTTTCTACGAGGTTCTCCAGCGCTATTTTCATGCGCTCAACGTGTTCCGCTACATCACGGTGCGCACGGCGATGGCAAGCCTCACGGCGCTGCTGACTACCCTGGTGCTGGGCCCCTGGGTGATCCGGCGTCTGCGTGAAATGCAGATCGGGCAGTTCATTCGCGAAGAGGGTCCCAAGAGCCACCAGTCCAAGGCCGGGACGCCCACGATGGGCGGTATTTTGATCGTATGCTCGACGGTGATTCCAACGCTGCTTTGGGCGGATCTTGAAAATGTTTACGTTTGGCTGGCCATATTCACCATACTGGTGTTTGGCACGATCGGTTTCATCGATGATTACAGCAAAGTGATGAAGCGGCGGAATCTGGGGCTTTCCAGCAGGCGCAAATTTTCCCTGCAAGTCCTCGCAAGCCTCGGCATCGCCATCGCTTTATTGTGGCTGACGGCACGTGGGACGTATTCGACGCAGCTCAGCGTTCCGTTCTTCAAGAATTTTCATCCCGAACTTGTGATTCATTCGCTTTTGGCGCGGCCATATTTGATGGCTCTCGCCTATCTGCCATTTCTAATTTTCGTCGTGACTGTGGTCGTGGGTTCTTCCAATGCCGTGAACCTCACGGACGGCCTGGATGGTCTTGCGATTGGCTGCGTAGTTGTGGCCGCCGGTGCGCTAACAGTTCTGACCTACGTCACCAGCTTCGCGCGGTTTGCGGAGTATTTGGACCTCCAGCACCTTCCGGAAGTAGGTGAACTTACGATATTTTGCGGCGCGCTGGTGGGCTCCGCCCTTGGATTTCTCTGGTACAACGCGCATCCCGCGGAAGTGTTTATGGGGGACGTCGGTTCGCTGGCGCTGGGAGGCTCGATCGGGATGATCGCGGTCGCCATCAAGCAGGAAATTCTGCTGTTTTTCGTCGGCGGGATTTTTGTAATCGAGGCGCTTTCGGTGATCCTGCAGGTCATGTCATTTCAGTTGACGGGAAAGCGCATTTTCAAAATGTCCCCACTCCATCATCACTTTGAGCTGGCGGGATGGAGCGAATCGAAAATTATCGTGCGTTTCTGGATTGTGGCCCTGGTGTTTGCGCTGTTTTCACTGACTACGTTGAAGTTGAGGTAAACGATTGAAGCCGGGAATTGAACTCGCGGGGAAACACGTTCTGGTCGTGGGACTGGCGCGCACCGGTGTCGCCACGGCGCTATTCTGCGCTGCGCGAGGCGCGCACGTCACCGCTACCGAAGAGCGACCCGAATCGCAAATTGCAGAAACCTCGGCGAAGTTGCGCGCTGCCGGCGTCACGCTCGAACTTGGCGGCCACGGCTCGCTGACCTTTGTGGAGCAGGATCTGATCGTTCCGAGTCCCGGTGTGTCGCCCATGATGCCTGCATTGGCCGTCGCGCGTTCCCTGGGGATTCCTGTGTGGAGCGAAATCGAACTGGCCTGGCGGTTCCTGAAGGGGCGCCTGGTGTGCCTCACCGGTTCAAATGGCAAGACTACGACCACTTCGCTGGTCGGCCACATTCTCGAAACCGCAGGCTTGCCCGTGCAGGTCGCCGGCAACATTGGCACGCCATTAATTTCACGCGTGGACGTCTCGAGCGACTCGGGCTTTACGGTGGTGGAAGCCAGCAGCTTCCAGCTCGAATCCATATCCTCGTTCCATCCTGATATAGCTGTACTGCTCAACCTCACGCAGGATCACCTGGACCGCCATGGGTCATTTGAAGCCTATGTTCGCGCGAAAATTCGCATGTTCGAAAATCAAACCGAAGTGGACACAGCCGTCCTGAACGCGGACGACGCCGAGGTTGCCCAGCTTGCGCCCTCGCGGCCCCAGGTGTTCTGGTTCAGCCGGAACAAGCGTGTCGCCAGCGGCTGCTTTCTGCGTAACGACGAAATCGTTTTTCGGCGCGACGGCGCGGAGACGGTCCTCCTCCACCGGACGGAAATCGGCCTGCGTGGAAATCACAATGTGGAAAACGTTCTGGCCGCGGCTGTGGCGGCGACGCTGGCAGGAGTCGAACCCGGCGCGATTGCCGAGGGCGTACGCAGTTTTGCGGGCGTCGAGCACAGAATCGAATTCGTGGCCGCGATTTCAGGCGTGGAATATTTCAATGATTCCAAAGCCACCAACGTGGACGCCACGCTGAAGGCGCTTGATGCATTTCCCGGAAACGTCCTGGTGATTCTTGGCGGCAAGGACAAAGGCTGCGACTACGCGATACTGCGCGATGCGTTGCAACGCCACGCGCGCCTGGCTCTGCTGATTGGCAGCGCCGCGGACACGATTGAGGCGGAACTCGGCGGAGCGGTTCCCATCGCGCGCGCGGGAACGATCGCGCGCGCCGTGGAGATCGCCGCCCAGCGCGCGGTGCCCGGCGACACGGTTTTGCTGGCTCCCGCGTGCGCGAGTTTTGACCAGTTTGAGAGTTACGAGCATCGCGGACGCGTTTTCAAGCAACTCGTCCGGGAGCTCGCCGAAAAAAACGCCGCGGATGAGTCCGCGCGAAAGGCTTGATCATGCCTCGTCCTCTCCAAACTGACCGATGGATGTTTGGCTCGACCGTAGCCATGTGCCTGGTCGGCGCCGTGATGGTGTTCAGCGCATCGGCGGTCACCGCGCGCGATGAATATGGCAGCGGCTACCATTTCCTGTTGCGCCAGCTTCTCTGGCTGGCCATCGGCCTCGGCGGAATGATGCTGGTGATGAACGTGGACTATCGCAAGCTGCGGCGTCCCGAGGTCGTCTTCACGGGACTGTTTGCCGTGCTGGTGATGCTGATCGGCGCATTTTTCCTCGATAAATCGCACGCGACGCACCGCTGGATTCGCCTGGGCCCGGCAAGTTTTCAACCGTCCGAACTCGCCAAGCTTGCGGTGATTTTCTACCTGGCGTGGTTTCTTGAAATGCGCCGCCGCCCCGACGGTTTCGGAATGAATGACTGGAAGCGCGCTATCATTCCGGCGCTGGGCCCGGTGCTGCTTCTCATCGGTCTGGTTGTCATCGAGCCGGACCTGGGCACGGCCGTGGAAATGTTCATCATCGCCGTCGCGATGCTCTACGTCGCGGGCCTCGACGGAAAATATATTCTGGGGGCAGGAGCGGCGGCGCTTCCGATTGTGTATCTGCTGATCGTGCATGTCTCCTATCGCTACGAGCGCGTGATGGCGTTCCTGAACCCCACTTCGGACCCGCAGGGACGCGGGTTTCAGTTGCTGCAATCGTTGATCGCGGTCGGATCGGGCGGCTTCACCGGCGTCGGGTTGATGGAGAGCAAGCAAAAACTTTTTTATCTCCCAGAGGCGCATACCGATTTTATTTTTGCCGTCTTGTGCGAAGAATTGGGATTCATCGGCGGAGCGCTGGTTCTGGCGTTGTTTGCGACATATGGCTGGCGCGGAATGCGCTCGGCGTTCAAGGCGACGGACGAATTCGGGCGGTTCGCGGCGCTGGGCATTACCGTAATGGTCCTGAGCCAGGCGCTGATTAATCTCGGTGTCGTTTTGGGAATGATGCCGACCAAAGGGATTCCTCTGCCGTTCATCAGCTATGGCGGATCGAGTCTGCTGGTGATGTTGCTGGCAACCGGCGTGCTCCTGAATATCAGCCAGCAGGCGAATTAGCGGGTGCGGGCTCCCCGCCCTGCCTGACCGGCAGGCGGGCTGCCGGCAGGCATGTACTTGGAGCCCGCCTTATTAAAGACGCGGACGCGTCAGGTGCCATCTGAATGAACCGGGGCGACGGAATTTGAAGCTGTTAATTGCAGGTGGCGGCACGGGCGGACATGTTTTTCCCGCGCTGGCCGTCGCCCGCGAATGGTTATCGCGCGGAGAGGATCGAGAAGTCGTGTTCGTCGGAACGCAACGCGGAATCGAAGCTCGCCTGGTGCCCGAGGCTGGATTTCCACTGGAAACGATCCGCTCGGCTGGACTCAAAGGCATCGGCGGGATGAGGCTCGTAAAAAATCTGATGAAGCTCGCACCGTCCATTTGGGACTCGTTCTCTATACTTCGCCGGCACAAATTTGCCGCCGCGCTGGGAGTCGGTGGATATGCTGCCGGTCCGGTGATGCTGGCGGCCGTGTTGCGCGGACTGCCCACGGTTGTGTTCGAACCCAACGCCGAACCCGGATTCACCAATCGCGTACTCGCCCGCATGGCCAAGCGTATTGCCACGGCCTATGAAGCGCCCACGAAACTCTGGGGCAGCAAGGCGTCGCTCACCGGAATTCCCGTGCGTCCGGAATTTTTTGCGATCGCCGCGAGCGCTCCCGCTGAGCCGTTCCATATCCTGATTACCGGCGGCAGCCAGGGAGCGCTGGTGATCAATCGCACGTTGGTGGACGCAGTGGACGTTATCGCAACGCAAAAAAAACGCATCTCCATCGTTCACCAGACGGGTGAACGCGACTATAATGCTGTGCGCGTGGCCTATGCGCGGCGAGAAATCAATGCGGAGGTACTGCCCTTCATCGCAAACATGGCCGAGCGATTTGCGCGGGCCGATCTGATCGTCTGCCGCGCGGGCGCCATCACGGCCGCCGAAGTCGCAGCGGCCGGACGCGCCGCCATCTTCATTCCGTTCGGCGCTTCCACCGATAGCCACCAGTTGCGTAACGCCCAGGAAATGCGGCGCGCCGGCGCCGCGCGCTTGATCCCGGAGCCCCAGCTCACCGCGGAAAGCCTGACAAAGGAAATTTTTTCATTGCTCGATCAGCCTGCGGAGATTCAGGCATTGGCGGCAAAGGCGCGTGGCATGGCGAAGCCGCATGCCGCGCAGGATATTGTGAATTTAATAGAAAGCGTGGCGGGGAAAGGCATCGGCTCCGTGCAGGGGAGAGCGGGTGCGGGCTCCCCGCCTGCTGCCCGCCTGCCGGACAGGCAGGGACGGGCAGGTACTTGGAGCCCGCAAAAATAAACGGGTGTGGGCTCCACTTGGAGCCCGCAAAAATAAAATGATGGTGACTTTTCACAATTTCAAACGGATTCATCTGGTGGGAATCGGCGGCATTGGCATGAGCGGCATCGCCGAAGTCCTGCTCACGCTCGGCTATTCGGTCACGGGGTCCGATACGAAAATTTCCGCGATCACCGAACGCCTCCAGAATATGGGCGCCGAAATTTTCGAGGGCCACAAGAGCGACCAGGCTCACGGCGCGCACGTTGTGGTCGTTTCCTCCGCCGTGAGGAGCGACAACCCGGAAGTGGTCGAAGCGCATCGCCAAAAAATCCCCGTCATTCCGCGCGCGGAAATGCTCGCTGAACTGATGCGCTTGAAATATGGCATCGCCGTCGCCGGGGCCCACGGCAAAACCACGACGACGTCAATGACCGCAAGCGTCCTGGCGGCCGCGGGGCTCGATCCCACGTTCGTCGTGGGCGGCCGCGTGAATCACATCGGTTCCACCGCGCGGCTCGGCCGCGGCGAATACATGGTCGTCGAGGCTGACGAGAGTGACCGCACGTTCCTGCTGCTCGCTCCGGTGGTAGCCGTCGTGACGACGATCGACCGCGAGCATCTGGACACCTACAAGTCCCTCGAAGAGATTCAGAAAATTTTCACGCAGTTCGTCAATCGCGTCCCGTTTTATGGCGCGGCGGTTCTCTGCCTGGACGAGCCAAACGTGCAAGCCATCATCCCGAATGTGAAGCGGCCAGTGATTACCTACGGAACGTCGAGCCAGGCTGATCTGGTCATCACCGAAGTCGAGCTGCTGGGCCTCGAAAGCATTTTCCGCCTGACCTATCGCGGCGACGATCTTGGAAAATTTCATTTGAACGGCCCACCGGGAATTCATAACGTGCGCAATGCCGCCGCCGCGGCAGCCGTCGCGCTGTATTTGAATGTTCCCTCGGACCTGATTCGCGCGGGCCTTGAAGAGTTTGCCGGCGTGGGCCGCCGTTTTGACGTCAAAGGGGTGATCAACAACATCACTTTGATTGACGACTACGGCCACCACCCGGCGGAAATCCGCGCGACCCTGGAAGCTGCCCGCAGTTGCCATTTCGAACGTCTCCTCGTGCTTTTCCAGCCTCACCGTTACACGCGCACGCAACATTTGTGGGACGATTTCTGCCGCGCGTTCAATCAGGCAGACATGGTTGTGTTGATGGACATCTACGCGGCGGGCGAGCAACCCATTCCCGGCATCACCGGGCAGGCGCTGGCAGATGCCATTCGCGCCGCCGGACACAAGAACATCGTGTTTCACAGTTCCATGCAGGAGGGCATCGAGGAATTGCTTCGGGCCGCGCGTCCGGGCGACGCCATCTTGACGATCGGAGCGGGCAATGTGAGCCGCGCGCCGGGCGAACTCGCCGTCCTTTTGGGCGCGAGGGTTTCTTTGCATCATGCGAATTGACGATTCCAATTTGATTGCCGCAATTGGCGCGCTGGGCGTCGAACACAGAGTGTGTGTGCCTCTTTCAGAGAAAACTTCCCTGGAAATCGGGGGAACGTCCGACCTGCTGGTGATTCACAAGCACGAATCGCTGCCCGACCTGGTCCGCCTGCTGAAACAGGCCCGCGTACCGCACCGCTTCCTGGGAGGAGGCAGCAACGTGCTCCTGCCGGATGGCGAACTGCCCTGGGTCATTCTTCAACTCGCGCGCCAGGACCCGGACGTTCGGTTCGAAGGCAACTTCGTTTGGGTGGACTGCGCCGCCGATCTCGGCCGCACAGTCACTCGCTGCGCCAAGCACGACCTGGGCGGCATGGAAGGTCTGATCGGCGTTCCAGGAACGATTGGTGGGGCGCTGCGGATGAACGCGGGGGCCTACGGAACACAGATCGGAACGTTTGTCCGCGAGGTGCAGGTCTTCCGGGCGTCGAGCGGACAGATCGAGACCCTGCGAGGCGCTGAAATAAATTTCGAATACCGGCATACATCTTTTGCGCCTGATGATATTATGCTCGCGGTGCGACTGGAACTTCCCTCCAAACCGTACAGCGAGATACTTCAAGGAATTCGCATCTGCAATGAGAAGCGGCGAGCCAGTCAACCGCTCAATCAAAAAAGCGCGGGCTGTATTTTCAAGAATCCGCCGGGCGGGTCCGCCGGGCGCATGATCGACGAGCTGGGCCTGAAAGGCCATTCCGTCGGGGATGCCCGTGTCAGTGAACGCCACGCCAATTTTTTTGTAAACGCCGGACACGCAACCGCAGCGGACATGCTCGCCTTGATCGCGGACGTGCGTAAACGCGTTCGCGACCGCTTCGGAGTTGAACTGGAAGAAGAAGTGATCGTCTGGAAGGAATCATGAGCGCCGAACCTGACTACCTTCCCGCAGATGCGCTGGCCGAGGATGAGCCGAAGTATCTCCGCCGGCAGAAGCCAGTGGAGATTCGCAAGCGCAAGTTCAGCCGCAAGTCCTGGCCGCTGTACCGCCGGGTGATTGTGGCAGGGATTGCTGCGATCGCCTTCGGATTCATGCTTTACGAAGCAGGGAACTACTTCCTGTTTTCTCCTGGCGTCATGCTGGTGAGCGCCGACCAGATTTCGATCGAGGGCAACCGTTTCGTGCCGCGTGAGGCCATTGTTGAAAAATTTTCAGCGGACATGGGCCGCAGCGTCGTTCGCGTACCTCTGGGCGAGCGCCGTGCAGACCTTGAAACGCTGCCCTGGGTGGAGCAGGCCCGGGTCCAGCGCGTGATGCCGAACCGTATTCGCGTCGAAATCACCGAGCGCACACCAGTCGCATTCCTTCGGACGTCGAGCGACCTCTCACTTGTGGATTCCGGCGGCGTGATCTTCGATCGTCCCGTGGAGGGAGAGTTCCGGTTTCCTGTCGTGAGCGGCATTTCGGAATCCATGCCCCTCGATCAGCGCCAGCAGCGCATGAACGCCTACATCGCGTTCCTGAAGGAGATTGAGGCCACGCAACCCGGCGCGGACGATCACATCAGCGAAGTGGATCTTTCCGACGCCTCCGATATTCGCGCGACGATTACCGGACTGGGCTCGGACTCCGGCGGCGCTTCGACGATCCTCGTGCATTTTGGCGACTCCGATTTTGGCAACCGGTATCATTTGCTGGCCGACAATATTGATCAGTGGCGTTCGAGTGCCGGGAGCGTCGATTCGGTGGATTTGCGTTTCGCGCGCCAGGTGGTGGTGAACCCGGAAAGCAAAACGCTCGCGGCGAAGGCGTCGCAGAGCGCCCCGGGGCGGGCGAAACCCGTGCCAAAGCAGCAGTGATCGAATTTTGAGGTTTGCTCCCGCTTGAATGCTTCCCGGCGGAGCGGGAGAGAAATAGAAGGAGCGGCGGGTTGACGAAAAAAGATAAGTATCTGGTCGCTCTCGATGTGGGCAGCACGAAGACGTGCGCCGTCATCGGCGAGTTGGATGAAACGTCGGTAAAATTCGTGGCCATGGGCGCAGCGGAATCCAAAGGTCTGCGCAAGGGCCTGATCGCCAACATCGCCGCTGCGGCAACGTCGGTCCGACGTGCTATTGAAGAGGCCGAAGGCGTCGCGCACGTGCCCGTTGAGCGCGCTCTCGCCGGAGTCGCCGGCAGCCACGTTCGCGGAGTGAACAGCCGCGGGGGAATCACGCTGGGTCACCGCGCGAGGGACATTAATCGCGAAGATATTCGCCACGCCGTCGACGCTGCCCGCAACATCACGCTTCCCGAAGATCGCGTCGTGCTGCACGTGCTTCCGCAGGAATTTCTGCTCGACGCGCATGATAATATTCGCGACCCACTGGGCATGGTCGGCCAGCGCCTTGAAGTTAACGTGCACCTGGTGACTTCTTCAGCTTCGGCGATGCAAAACCTGGTGATTGCCGTGAATCAGGCGGGAATCGAAGTCGCGGATACCGTCCTCGAGCCGCTTGCATCGGCGGAATCGTGTCTCACGCAGGATGAGCGCGAACTGGGTTGCTGCCTGCTCGATATCGGCGGGGGCACGACGGAGCTTGTTGTTTACGGCAATGGAATGTTGCGCCATGCGGCGGCCATTCCGGTCGGCGGCGATCATTTCACCAACGATCTTGCGGTCGGATTGCGCACGCCGATTCCCGAGGCGGAAAAAATTAAACGCGAGCATGGCTGCGCCTTCAAGGACATCGTTCTGGAAGATCAGCCGATCGAGATCGCCAGCGTCGGGGATCGCCCGCCGCGCACGGTCTTCACGCGAATGTTGAACGAAATTGTCGAGCCACGAGCGCAGGAGTTGCTCTCGCTGGTTCGCGACGAATTGCAGCGCGGCGGTTTTGCCGCGGCAATCCCCGCCGGACTCGTATTGTGCGGCGGCGGAGCGCACCTGAAGGGCCTCGTCGATTTGGCCGAGCGCATGTTCAATTTACCCGTGCGCCTGGCCACGCCGCGAGGCCTTGTGGGTATGCCTGAAGAACTTTCCCAGCCCGAGTACGCTACGGTGGTTGGTCTGCTGCTCTATGGCGCGCGAGCCCGGCGCCAGGCGCCTCAGCGGCCGGCGAACTTTGTGGCGAAGATCAAAAGCATGTTCGCCGGAGCTTAATGAAGAAATCTCCGGTGGGGCAGAGCCAATTTTCCTGGTGGAGGCAAACCATGACGGCGAAAGATACGGGAATCCGGATGACACTCAGTGAAGAAAATCAGCAGGGCGCGAAGATCAAAGTGATCGGCGTGGGCGGTGGCGGATGCAACGCCGTCAACCGCATGATCCGCGCCAAGGTCGAGGGAGTCGAATTCATCGCCGCAAATACCGATTTGCAGGCGCTGAAGCTCTCGCAGGCGCCGATCAAGCTGCAACTCGGCGGCAAACTGACCAAGGGACTGGGCGCGGGCGCGAATCCTGAGGTCGGCCGCAAAGCTGCGCTCGAAGACACCGACAAGATCATCGAAGCCCTCGAAGGCGCGGACATGATTTTTCTGACGACCGGGCTTGGCGGAGGTACCGGCAGCGGCGCGGCGCCCGTCGTCGCTTCTCTCGCCAGCGAGCTCGGCGCGCTTACCGTCGCCGTGGTCACTAAACCGTTTCTCTTTGAAGGCAAACGCCGCCAGCAGCAGGCCGAGCAGGCGCTCTCCGAACTGGTCGGCTGCGTGGATACCGTGATTGTGATTCCCAACGAGCGATTGATGGAAACCGTCGAAGCCGGAACGAGTTTCTTTGAAGCGTTCCGCATCGCCGACGACATCCTTCGCCAGGCCGTGCAGGGCATCAGCGACATCATCACGATTCCCGGGATCGTCAATCGCGATTTCGCCGACGTCAGGACCATCATGCAGGGCCAGGGATACGCCGTGATGGGCACCGCCGTCGCTTCCGGCGCCAACCGCGCCGTCGACGCCGCCAACCGCGCGATCAACAGCCCGCTGCTTGAGGACAATTCGATTCAGGGCGCGCAGGGAATTCTAATCAATATTTCCGGATCGTCCAGCCTCACGCTCAATGAAGTCCACGAGGCCTCGTCGGTGATTCAGAAGGCCGCTCACGAAAACGCCAACATTATTTTCGGCGCCGTGATGGACGACAACATGAAAGAGCAGGTGAAGATCACCGTCATCGCCGCCGGATTCCGCGAAGCCGCGCGCAGGCAACCGCACCAGAAACCCGCGTACCTGCCCAAGACTTGGAAAGCCGGCCGCGAAGAACAAGTCGTCGAGCCCCAGGACGTCGTCGTGCAGGATGCGCCACGTCCCGCGGTCAATGAAGTCATTCACCAGGAAAACACCACGGCCGCGGACGATCTCGACGTGCCCACGTTCCTCCGGCGAGCCGCGCAAAAGGCGTAGCACTGCGTTGAGCGGCCTTTAGTAGGACAGGCTTCAGAGTCTGTGTGGCAACTCGGCTTGACAGTACAGGTATACTTCGCGCAGGAGGTTGCGCGATGCCAAATTTTTACGAGTACAACCCGGAACAGGGATATTTGTT